>ERZ857745.3869-NODE-3869-length-13759-cov-3.814215_pt1 | contig 13759 bp, 12 predicted proteins | sample MGYA00519699_ERZ857745 | MGnify/ENA primary metagenome ERZ857745 (study PRJEB31778, sample SAMEA3449357) | human gut metagenome | biome: human gut; feature: human-associated habitat; material: faeces | place: United Kingdom | collected 2010/2012 ...
GATACATTCCGACCGGTGTGGTGTTTACGATTATATCTATTTCCTCAAATGGTATGCTGTCATAGGTTACAGCCTGAAAGCCTGTGAAGTTTTCTATTTCGCAGGGGTTAAGCTTAGAAGTAAGCTCCTTTGTCGCCGTCACTGCATTTTTGATGCTTCTTGATGCTATCACTATTCTGCCTGCACCGCTGTGTCTTGCATAGGTTGCCGCAGTTCTGCAGGTGCCGCCGCTTCCCATTACAAGTACAGTTTTTCCTGCAAATGATATGCCGGCTTTTGAGGCCATATAGCTGAAACCGTAATAGTCTGTATTGGTGCCGCATAGCTTGTCGCCATTAAAATACAGCGTGTTTACAGCGCCTATTTCCTCTGCGGCAGGAGATATAACGTCACAGTATTTCATAACCTTTTGTTTGTAGGGTATTGTAATGCACAGGCCGCTGAAATCTCTTTTTCTGATGAATTTTTTGAATTCCCGTTCGTTCATAGGCATAAGGGAAAACTCATACATGCCGAACATTTCGTGTATATGATGAGAATAGCTGTGGCCCAGCGGGCTGCCGATAAGTCCGTACATATTAATTCCTCCCTGCCTTTAGTATCTGTATCTGTAAGGTAATATATTCTCAAGTGATTTCATAAGATTTTTAAAATCCGCAGGTGTCAGAGCCTGAGGTCCGTCGCACAGGGCCTCCTGAGGATTTGTGTGAACCTCAACCATAATGCCGTCTGCGCCTGCCGCTGCTGCTGCAAGGCTCATAGGTGTCACAAGGCTTCTTTTGCCTGTAGCGTGGCTTGGGTCGATGAATACCGGCAGATGTGTCATTTCTTTTAGAAGCGGTATTGCCGAAATATCCAGAGTGTTCCTTGATGCCGTTTCAAAGGTGCGGATTCCGCGCTCACAAAGTATTATGCGGGAGTTGCCGCAAGACATAATGTATTCTGCGCTCATAAGCAGGTCTGTAAGTGTTGCAGAGTAGCCTCTTTTGAGCATAACAGGTTTGCCTGAGCCTCCAAGCTCTTTGAGAAGCTCAAAGTTCTGCATATTGCGGGAGCCTACCTGCAGTATGTCAGCCTCTGCAAGAAGCGGAAGCTGGCGCGGGTCCATAATCTCTGTTATGACAGGCACGTTGTGTTTTTTCTTCTCGTTTATAAGGTAGCGCGCTGCTTCTTCGCCCAGTCCCTGAAATGAATAAGGCGATGAACGTGGCTTGAATATGCCGCCTCTTAATATGTGCGCGCCGCTTCGTATAACCTCATTTGCAATATCCGAAAGCATTTTTTCGGACTCTATAGTGCAGGGACCTGCAATTACCGTAAAGCTGCCGCCTCCGATAGAAACACCGCCGACTGAAAAGACGGTATCTTCCGGGTGCGCGCTTCTGTCTGCGAGTCTGTAGGGACTGCTTATTCTCTGTACTTTCTCAACTATGTCAAAAGAGCTGATTATACTTGTGTCCGCAGCCCATGTGTCACCGCTTAGAATAAGGATATTATTGGTCTGCTTTGCAGATATATTTTTACCGGCAAGCAGGGTTATTAAATCTGCTGTCTGTTCCGGAGTTGAATTTTTCTTTAGAATAATAAGCATTATTATCTCCATTCGTGTTAAATCATATAAATTTTAACATAGCGGCAGATATTTGTAAACAGATGGAGGCTTAACAAAACCGCCTCCGGCAGCAGGGCACAGAGGCGGTTTGTAAACAGGATTTTAAAGTATGTATCAGTGCTTGTCCGGCTTGATTTCATCGGCAAGTATTGATATTTTTTCATCAAGCGAATATGCGAAGTGTGATACATCGGCAATTCTGCTTGAGGCTTCACGCTGAGTCTTTTTTATCTGGTATTTGATGCTTTCGTGTTCGGAGCGCATAAGCTGCATATCGGTAAGCATATCATCAATGGCTTCTGTGTTGAGTCTTACCTTGTCTGCCAGCTGATTGTGTGAAACCGTAAGAAGGTGTATGTCGTGTCTGACATATTCAAACTGCTGATAGGTATAGGCCTTGAACTCTTCAAGGGAGTCGCTGAGTTTTTCGTTAAGCACGTAAAGACTTGCGATATCTTTCTTGTTGCCGGCAACGTCAGCTTCAAGCTTGTCAACCTTGCCCTTGAGTTCAGCCACATCTTCTTTGAGTTCGGAAACATCGACTTTTAGAACTGCAATGTCATTTTTAAGTTCAGCTACATCAGCTTTTAGAACTGTTACATCATTTTTAAGTCCGGCTACGTCAGTCTTAAGCCCTGTAACATCGGTCTTGAGTCCGGCCATATCGGTTTTTATCTCACCGAGCTCAGCCTTTACTTCCGAAAAGTTTGTACGCATCTCCTGCATAAAGCTAACGATCTCTTTGTTTAAATCCTGATTTGACATATGTGTTACCTCCTTTTGAATCACTATATATACTTTAAGTATATATAGTATAACTTATAATATATACAGTTGCAACAGCCTGAATCCGCTTTAATTTTTTCAATCCCTGCAAAGATATGTATAAGCATTATATTTCTTGATTTAGCAGGGGGCGGCTAGTATAATAGATAAGACAGCATTAAAGAGGATATAATATATGATAAAAGACGGAATTTTAAATATAAATAAACCGGTAGACTGGACAAGCCATGATGCAGTCAAGCTGCTGAGGCGTGTTACAGGTCAGAAACGAATCGGGCATACAGGTACTTTGGATCCTATGGCTACGGGTGTACTGCCGATATGCTTTGGCCCTGCAACAAGAATTATGGAATATCTTGACCTTGATTTCAAGAAATACAGATGCAGCCTCAGACTGGGCATTGAAACAGACACTCTTGATATATGGGGAGAAGTATTAAAAGAAAGCAGTTTTGATCAGGTTACTGAGCATGATATTCACAAGGCCTTTGAGGAATTTAAGGGGAATATAAGTCAGATACCGCCTAAATACTCAGCTATCAAGGTTGCAGGCCGTAAACTTTATGACTATGCAAGATCAGGTGAAGATGTTGAAATCAAGCCGAGAGAAGTATATATAGATGCGCTTGAAATCGAGAAAACAGACCTTGAGGCAGGAGAGATAACCTTTACAGTTGTGTGTTCCAAGGGTACGTACATCAGATCCATATGTCGTGATATCGGGCTTAATCTTGGATGCGGGGCTGCTATGTGCGCTCTTGAAAGACTTGCAAGCGGCGTTTTTTCGGTGGAAGATGCAATTGACCTTGAGAGCCTGAGAACTGCATCAGTTGAAGATATAGAGAAGCTGCTGTATCCGGCAGACTACCCGCTTGTTCATTTCGGACAGGGTATGGTAGACAGACATGGTGCCAAATGGTTTGTAAACGGCGGCTGGCTTGAGCTGCGCAGAGTAGATATTGAGAAGCGGCCGGAATTTGAAAACACAGACGGAGAGCTTCACATTCCTGTTAAAGATATATATCGCAGGATGTATAATATATATGAAAAAGAAAACAGAAATTTTTTAGGGACCGCATACTATGATGAAGAAAAAAAGATGCTGGTTCCGGATAAAATATTTCAGAGGTAGCAGTAAATGAAAATATTCAACAGTTTGGAAGAAATCAAAGGAATAAGTCCTACAGTAGTTGCGCTGGGCAACTTCGACGGAGTGCACAAGGGTCACAGATACCTCATAACAAGCGCAGTCAAAAAAGCGCAGGAGCTGGGACTAAAAAGCGCGGTGTTTACATTTTCAAATCACCCCAGAAACCTGCTGGCAGGGCGCACTGTAGTTAAAAACATTCTCTACAACGGAGAGAAAGAAAGAATAATCGAAAGCCTCGGCGTAGATTATCTTTTTAATATAGAGTTTACATGGGATATCTGCAATATGAAGCCCGAAGAATTTATAGAGGAGCTGCTGGTAGATAAATTCCGTATGAAATATGCCTTCTGCGGCTTTAACTACAGCTTTGGTGCCAAGGCTGAGGGAAACCCAGACCTGCTTAGAAAAATAGGCAGAGAAAAAGGCTTTGAGCTTAATATGATGGAGCCGTATGAAATAGGCGGCAATCTGGTAAGCAGTACATTTATACGCAGCCTCATAGAAACAGGACAGGTGGATAAATGCCGCAAGTATATGGGTGAGTATTACGAAATAAGCGGTGAGGTTGTGGTAGGCAACAAGCTGGGCAGAACCATAGGCTTTCCTACATCAAATCTTGTTATAGACGAGAGTATGGTAACACCTCCAAACGGCGTATATATAACGTACTGCGTCTATAACGGAGTTAAATACCCGTCTGTTACAAACGTGGGGGTAAAGCCGACAATAGGCGAATACAAAAAGAATGTGGAAACCCATATATTCAATTTCAACAAAGAGCTCTACGGCAAGGAAATACTGGTGCAGTTCATCAAGAAAACCAGAGATGAGAGGAAGTTCAAAAGCGTTGAGGAGCTCAGCGGTCAGATAAAGAAAGACTGCGAAAAAGCAAAGGCGTATCATAAAATAGAGGACTAGACGTTAGAAATAAAAAAGCGATGGAAATAAATACCGGTAAAATAAATATTAATACTGGACAAAATCGCTGAAATGTGCTATCATAAATTGTTGAAATATACCTCGGCTTAGTTTTTTGAGAACTCCGACGGAAACTCAGTTGAAGGCGAATAAAGAAAAGGAGAATTATTATGATTACTAAAGAAATGAAATTACAGATTATGAAAGAATACGCAACAAAAGAAGGCGACACTGGTTCCCCTGAAGTTCAGATTGCAGTATTAACTTACAGAATCAACGATTTAAACGAACACTTAAAGGTTCACAAAAAGGACCATCACTCAAGAAGAGGTCTGTTAAAGATGGTAGGTCAGAGAAGAAACCTTCTTAACTACCTCAAGGAAAAAGATCTTGAAAGATACAGAACTCTTATTGCTCGTTTAGGATTAAGAAAGTAATTAGAGAAAATTTAAGCGGGGGACTGTTATTCCCCGTTTTTGTTTTATATTCTCATTAAAAAGAGAAGAGACTTCAAGCAGCTATATATGGCTGCAATATGCTAATTTTAGAAATCAGATGCCAGAAGAGGTAAAAAGAAATTAACAGGAGGTAGTTGTTAATTATGGCAGAACAATTATTAAGAAATCAGACATACAGAACTTTCAAGACTGCAGTCGGCGGAAGACTGCTGCAGATGGAAATCGGCAAAGTATGTGAACTTGCAAACGGACAGGTTATGGTAAGATACGGAGATACAGTTGTAAATGTTACAGCCTGCGCTTCAAAAGAACCAAGACCTGATATCGACTTTTTCCCGTTAAGCTGTGACTATGAAGAAAAAATGTACGCAGCAGGAAAAATTCCGGGAGGATTTATCAAAAGAGAGGGCAGACCGAGTGAAAGAGCAGTTCTTAACTCAAGACTTATGGACAGACCTTTAAGACCCCTTTTCCCTAAAGGATTTTTCAATGATGTACAGGTTGTTGCAACAGTAATGAGCGTTGACCCTGACTGCTCACCTGAGATAGTTGCCATGATAGGCTCATCGGTTGCGCTTGCAATTTCCGATATTCCTTGGGAGGGACCTACAGCATCAGTTCTCATCGGAATGGTAGACGGTGAATTTGTAGTAAACCCTACACTTGCACAGAGACAGGCAAGCACTCTGCACCTTGTTGTTTCCGGAACAAAAGAAGCAATAATGATGGTTGAGGCAGGCGCGCAGGAAGTACCTGAAGATGTAGTTCTTGACGCTATAATGTTTGCTCACGAGGAAATCAAAAAAATAATAGTATTCATAGATGAAATAATCGCAGAGATAGGTAAGCCTAAAATGGCTGTAAATCTGTACAAGGTTCCTGAAGAAATCGATCAGGCTGTAAGAGAATATGCAGAAGGCAAGATGAGAACTGCAATACAGACCTATGACAAAATGGAAAGACTTGAAAATATGGATGCTGTAGAGGTTGAAACCAAAGAATACTTTGCTGAAACCTATCCTGAAAACGAAAAGGATATCGCAAACGTTCTTTACAACATCACAAAGGAACAGGTAAGAAGCCTTATTCTTGATGATGAAATCAGACCTGATAACAGAAAACATACAGAAATCAGACCTATCTGGTGTGAAACAGGAATTCTGCCGAGAACTCACGGTACAGGCCTGTTTACAAGAGGACAGACTCAGGTGCTTTCAGTAGTTACTCTGGGAGCACTGGGTGAAGCTCAGACTATCGACGGAATTACCGAAGAAGAAGAAAAAAGATATATGCACCACTACAACTTCCCGCCTTATTCAGTAGGTGAAGCAGGAAGAATGAAGAGTCCGGGCAGAAGAGAAATAGGACACGGAGCACTGGCTGAAAGAGCTATAGTTCCCGTACTTCCTACAGAGGAAGAATTCCCTTATGCAATCAGAGTCGTATCCGAGGTTCTTTCATCAAACGGCTCAACTTCAATGGGTTCAACCTGCGGCTCATGCCTTGCGCTTATGGATGCAGGCGTGCCTATCAAGAAGCCGGTTGCAGGTATCGCTATGGGACTTATCGAGAGAGTTGAAGAGGACGGCAGTTCAAAAATGGCTATACTCTCAGACATACAGGGTATGGAAGACTTCCTTGGAGATATGGACTTTAAGGTTGCGGGTACGGCAGACGGCGTAACAGCAATCCAGATGGATATCAAGGTTCACGGTCTTTCAAGAGAAGTTCTCGAAAAGGCGCTGGCACAGGCAAAGGAAGGCAGAATGTTCATTATGAACAAGATGCTTGAGGTTATTCCTGCACCTAAGCCTGAACTTTCACCATATGCACCGAGAATTATATCAATGCAGATTGACCCTGACAAAATCAGAACAGTCATCGGACCGGGAGGCAAGACTATCAACAGGATTATCGCCGACACAGGCGTTAAGATTGATATTGATGATACAGGTCTTATCTACATTGCGGCACCTGATATGGAAAGCGCAAATGCAGGTATGAGAGAAATCGAGCTTCTTACAAAGGATGTGGAAGTCGGTGAAGTATACGAAGGCAAGGTTGTAAGAATTATGAACTTCGGAGCATTCATCGAGATACTTCCGGGCAAGGAAGGTCTGCTTCACATCTCCAAGATGGCGAAAGAAAGAGTCGAAAAGGTTGAAGATGTTATGAACATCGGAGATATAGTAAAGGTTAAGGTTACCGAAATCGACAGTCAGGACAGAATAAATCTTTCAAGAAAAGAATTACTGTAATAAACAGGGAGTAGAAGCTCCTTTCAGAATCGGAATTTCAGCGTGGCAGTTTTAAGACTGCTGCGCTGTTTTTATAATAGGGAAAACATATTGCAATAAAAAAACTGATATAATAGCAGCGGATGTGGATTAATAATATATATCGGGAGTAATGGAATATGAACAAATCAGCGATTAACTTTATTTTTTACAAAGGAAGGGTTCATTGCAGAGATAAATGAATCCGGTAAGGCTAGAGAAATAAGCTTCAGCTGCAGCTGCCCCGACTGGGCGCTTATGTGCAAGCATGTTGCGGCGGCACTGTACGGCATAGGCGCGCGGTTTGATGAAGATCCGATGCTGTTTTTCAAATTACGAAGCATAGATGTGGACAAATTCATAGATATCACACTTAATGACCGGGTTGAGTCTATGATTGCAAATGCAGATAAACCAAGCGACAGAATAATAACGGAGAATGTATCAGAGCTGTTCGGGATAATTTAGCATGTATCCAATACAAAGAGCAGTATAGCAATATAGTCCGGTTATTATGAAAAAAACAGCTTTACGGCAGGACAATTTGCGCAAACTTGTTATTCTTGTATACAATTTGTATACAAGAATACATTTTTTTGGAGCATTTATATTGCAGTATACCGCTTTAGCGTGATATAATAAACAGGAAGAAGTTACAAACTGGCTACAGCAGTTAAAAAGGGTAATATTAAAAAAGGCTATTGTCTGTACTGTGTGCGGAGGGATAGTTTTTTTATCTGGATGATATTACAAGGGGATTAAAGATATAACGACAAAAGGAGGTAACAGATGTTCGGTTTTAGAAAAAACAAAAAAGAGAAGGGTGAGGCAGGCAAAGGTGCTGCCCAGCCTGTCACAAAAGCAAAGGATTCTAAAATAGTATTCAAGCATGACAGGAATGAAGCCGAAATTCCGTCAAAGGAAACCTTTATAAAAGATATGGCTGCAAAGCTTGAAAAGAATGAAGAAATTCCGGCAGAAGTCTATACAGCGCACAATGTAAAGCGCGGACTGAGAAACGCCAACGGCACAGGTGTAGTTGTAGGTCTTACCAAGATTGGTGAGGTACTGGGCTATACCACCAACGAAAAGAAAGAAAAAATCCCTTGCGAGGGTAAGCTCTACTACAGAGGATATGATATTGAGGATCTTGTTTCAAGCTGTATCAAAGAGAACAGATTTGGCTTTGAAGAGGTTACATACCTGCTGCTGTTCGGAGAGCTTCCTACACAGAAGCAGTTTGACGATTTCAAAGAGCTTCTCGGAGAGAAGCGCAAGCTGCCTTACGGATTTGCAAGAGATTCCATACTGACAGCACCGTCAAGAAATATAATGAACAAGCTGGCAAGATCGGTACTTACTCTTTACAGCTATGACAAAAACCCTGACGACACCTCAATAGAAAACGTCGTAAGACAGTCCATTGATTTAATAGGATATTTCCCTGCAATTATAGCTTACGCATATCAGGCGCAGCAGTCGTTCTTCTTTAACCAGAGTCTGCATCTGCATTATCCTGTTGCAGAGCTTTCAACTGCGGAGAATATACTCAGAATGATAAGACCCAACAGAGAATATACAGATATCGAAGCAAAGCTTTTGGATGTCTGCCTGATTCTTCATGCAGAGCACGGCGGCGGTAACAACTCATCGTTTACTACACATCTGGTATCTTCATCGGGGACAGATACTTATTCCACAATATCGGCAGCCGTAGGCTCGCTCAAAGGACCAAAACACGGCGGCGCCAACATTGCAGTTATAAATATGATTGAGGATATCAAAAAAGAAGTAAAAGACATTACAGATTACAATGAGGTGGAAGACTATCTTGTAAGAGTTCTCAAAAAAGAAGCAAACAACAAAAGCGGCCTTGTATACGGTATGGGCCATGCTATCTATACATTGTCTGATCCGAGAGCCAAGATACTCAAGGAGATGGCAAGAAAACTTGCACAGAGCAATGACAAAATGGATGATTTCCTTCTGTGTGACTTCATTGAAACCAAAACACCTGAGCTTCAGAGGCAGATGACAGGAGTAGAAAAGCCAATGTGTGCAAATGTTGATCTTTATTCAGGATTTGTATATGAAGCGCTCGGAATTCCGCCTGAAATTGCAACGCCGCTGTTTGCAACAGCAAGACTTTCGGGCTGGTGCGCTCACAGACTTGAAGAACTGACCATAGGCAAGAAACTGATGCGTCCTGCATACGACTGCGTGGAAGAGCACAGAGAATATATAGAAATAGGCAAGAGATAAACTTGGATAAAAGCATCTGACTCGAAATCGGCTCAGGTGCTTTTTTATGTAAAAAAATTTTAAAGAACCTATTGACAGAGTAAATTAAGGGGAGTAATATATAGACAACGATTAAACAATTGCTTAATCGTTTAATCTAAAAGGGAGGTATGCTATGAATAAATTACCGCATGATCACGGCACCAGTACCGAATTTCTTGAAGCAAGGCCATCAGAAGAAACCTTTGGCAAAGCTTCGGATGCGTTTTCGCTGATAGGCGATTCAACAAGACTCAAAATATTGTGGCTGCTTTGTCACAGCGAGGAATGTGTGATAAATATTGCGGCGGCTATTGATATGAGTTCCCCTGCAGTTTCACATCATTTAAAAGTGCTCAAGCAGGCCGGAGTTATAACCTCTAAGAGAGTCGGCAAGGAAGCCTATTACACTCTTGCGGACACAGAGGAGGCTGAAATCATTCACAATGCAATTGATAAGATACTGGATATCAAATGCAGTAAATAAATATGTTTAAGGCAAAAATAAAATATAAATAAAAGGAGAAATTAATTATGAAAAGATCATTCAAACTCGAAAACCTGGACTGTGCAAACTGCGCAGCTAAAATGGAAGAAGCAATCAACAAGCTGGATTCAGTAGATAAGGCAGTTATAAGCTTTATGACACAGAGACTTACAATCGAAACCGAAAACGATATGGACGAGGTTCTTGACCAGTGCCAGAAGGCTATCAATAGGGTTGAAGATGACTGCAGAATAGTGAGATAGTTATGGATAAGAAAAAAAAGAAGAAACTGATATGTATAATAGTCGCAGCGGTACTGCTTGCTGCAGGAATTATCATAAAGCATACAATAGGCGGTCCTGCTGTAATAGTTCTTCTTATTCCGGCATATGTCATAGCAGGATACGGACCGATTATAAAGGCTGCGAAGAATATATCGCACGGGCAGATATTTGACGAGAACTTCCTTATGGCAATAGCGACTGTCGGCGCACTTGCTCTTGGGGAATACGATGAAGCGGTTGCTGTAATGCTGTTTTATCAGATTGGGGAATTTTTCGAAGATTATGCTGTTGATAAATCGAGAAAATCGGTTGCAGCGCTTATGGATATAAGGCCGGACTTTGCGGTTGTTTTAAAAGACGGCAAGGAAGAAACGGTAGATCCATACGATGTTAACATAGGAGACACCGTACTGGTTAAGCCGGGAGAGAAAATTCCGCTTGACGGAACTGTAATTGAAGGAAACTCTTCAGTTGACACCTCATCACTTACAGGTGAGGCGCTGCCAAAGGACGTTGAGGCCGGCGATGAAGTTATAAGCGGGTGCATTAACCTTTCGGGCGTTATTAAAATTAAGGTAACAAGTATGTTCGAGGAGTCCACGGTATCAAAGATACTTGAAATGGTGGAGAATGCATCAAGCCGTAAGGCTCCTGTAGAGAACTTCATAACGAAGTTTGCCAAGTATTATACGCCTGTAGTTGTTTTCTCGGCAGTTGCACTTGCGATAATACCGCCGCTTGTAATAGCTGATGCCACATTCAGTACGTGGATATACAGAGCATTACTGTTCTTAGTTGTATCCTGTCCCTGCGCTCTGGTAATATCAATTCCGATGAGCTTTTTCAGCGGAATAGGCGCAGCCTCGGCAAGAGGTGTGCTTGTCAAAGGCGGCAATTACCTGCAGATATTATCCAAGGTCAACACTGTGATATTTGACAAAACAGGTACGCTTACAACAGGTAAATTCAAGGTTGATAAAATCTGTGGTGATAATCCTGATGAGCTGCTGGCGCTTGCGGTAGCCTGCGAACAGTATTCAAATCACCCGATAGCTGTATCAATCAAAGAGGCTTACAAAGGGGATATATATACAGCAGATGATGTGCAGGAAATAGCAGGAAGAGGAATTAAAGCCACAATAGACGGCAAAGAGGTCTATGCAGGCAATGCCAAGCTTATGCATGAGCTTAACATCAGCAATCTGCCGGAGATTACAGGAACTACTCTTGTTCATCTTGCATACAGCGATAAATATCTGGGATATATTTCGGTTACAGATACTATCAAGGAAGATACTGCAGAAGGATTGAAGGCTCTCAAGGATATAGGGGTGACAGACCTTGTAATGCTTACAGGAGACAACAGAGAAACCGCAGAGAAGGTTGCAGAGCAGGCAGGTATCACAGAGGTTCACGCAAATCTGCTTCCTGAAAACAAAGTAGAGATAGCAGAGCAGATAATCGACAAAGGCAGGATCACAGCTTTTGTCGGAGACGGAGTAAATGACGCTCCTGTTCTTGCAAGAGTCGATGCGGGAATTGCCATGGGCGGCATAGGAAGTGACATTGCCGTGGATGCCGCAGATATTGTCCTGGTCAATGACGATATCCGGGAACTGCCCCATCTGCTCCGTCTGTCAAGGCGCATGATGGGGACAATCAAATGCAATCTGACATTCTCCATGGCCCTGAACTTCATCGCCATCATCCTGGCGGCGGGCGGCATCCTGAATCCCGTGGCTGGCGCACTGGTTCACAATGCGGGATCCGTCGTCGTGATCGCCAACTCCGTTTTTCTGCTGAAATGGAGGAGGAAAAACGCGTAAATCCGCCTGGAGGGTAGAGAAACTTCCCCGTGTTGATTGCCGGGAGGGAACGGAGTCCGTCTTTTTGGCGCTCCGGTTTCACCGTGCCGGGCTGGAAAACGCTTGGATGAAAAGAAAGTCCGTGTTATTCTTTTTCCAGTTCGGCAGGGGTGCCCAAATAAAGGCTGAGATTGCAGGAACGGCATGCTGTTCCCGCAGAACCCTTCAAACCTGATGCGAATAATTCCGCCGCAGGGAGTTCGATTGAACGGGCTTGTCCCGTTTTTCGGGGAGGTTTCGTTTCCGCTGTTCCCCTGCCGGAACAGAACAGCATTCATCCCATGAACGATACCTCCAATTTGTCTTATCCCGGTTCCCGCCGCATTTATGTTCCGGGCCGTCTGTACCCGGATGTTCGGGTACCCATGAGGGAAATCATTTTGGGCGATACCTTGTTGCCCGACGGCACCGCCCACCCTAATGACCCGGTGCGCGTGTACGATTGCTCCGGCCCCTGGGGGGACGCTGCTTATGGGGGAACTGCGGAGGAGGGGCTTCCCTCCCTGCGTGCCGCCTGGATACGGGCCCGGGGGGATGTGAAAGAGAATGTGGGGCAGGAGCGCACCCTGCGTGCTGCGGGCAAGACGCCTGTGACACAGCGTTATTACGCCCAACAGGGCGTCATTACGCCGGAAATGGAATTTGTCGCCATCCGGGAAAATCTGGGCAGGGAACAGGCTTTCAAGGCGATATACGACCGCTATCCGAATGCCAAGAGCCGCCCGGACGAAGCAGCGGAAGCCCTGGAAACGCTCACCATGATGCCGCGTCCGTCCGAATTGGAGGCGCAGGAGGGATTTGGTCCGTCCAGCATGGTGGCCCGCGACCGCCTGGATCACCAGCATGCCCCGGAACGCCGGAACGGCTGCCGCATGCCTGCCTACTTTACGCCGGAATTCGTCAGGGATGAAATTGCCTCCGGCCGTGCGCTGATTCCCGCCAACATCAATCATCCGGAATGTGAGCCGATGGCTATCGGCCGCAATTTCCTGGTAAAAATCAACGCCAACATAGGCAACTCCGCGCTGGGGTCCAGCATTGAGGAGGAGGTGGAAAAGCTGCGCTGGGCCATTCACTGGGGGGCGGATACCGTTATGGACCTGTCCACCGGGAAGAATATCCACGCGACGAGGGAATGGATTTTAAGAAACTCCCCTGTCCCCATCGGTACTGTTCCCATTTACCAGGCTCTGGAAAAGGTGGGAGGAAAGGTGGCTGACCTGAGTTGGGAGGTTTTTCGCGATACCCTGCTTGAACAGGCCCGCCAGGGCGTGGACTATGTGACGGTGCACGCCGCCCTTCTGCTCAGGTTCGTGAACCATACGGCGCGGCGCATGACGGGCATCGTTTCCCGCGGCGGTTCCATCATGGCGCAGTGGAGCATGATCCACGAACAGGAAAATTTCCTTTATTCCCATTGGGATGAAATTTGTTCCATTCTGGCGGCTTACGATATTGCCGTCTCCATCGGGGATGGCCTGCGGCCCGGTTCCGTGGCGGACGCCAACGACTTCGCCCAGCTGGCGGAGCTGGAAGTGCAGGGGGATTTGACCATGCGCGCGTGGAAAGCGGGCGTGCAGGTCATGAATGAAGGCCCCGGCCATGTTCCCATGCACCTTATTAGGGAGAACATGAGCAAGCAG
>ERZ857745.3872-NODE-3872-length-13745-cov-4.584587_pt1 | contig 13745 bp, 7 predicted proteins | sample MGYA00519699_ERZ857745 | MGnify/ENA primary metagenome ERZ857745 (study PRJEB31778, sample SAMEA3449357) | human gut metagenome | biome: human gut; feature: human-associated habitat; material: faeces | place: United Kingdom | collected 2010/2012 ...
CCTGCCAGACAAGCCATAGGAATGTACTTGGCCAAAGGCATGAGGAACAGGAAGATAAGCAACAATACCACGGCATGGATGATGCCAGCAACAGGGGTCTTACCGCCATTATTAATATTGGTCATGGTGCGGGCTATGGCTCCTGTGGCAGGAATACCGCCAAAGAGGGGAGAGGCAATGTTCGCCAGTCCCTGAGCCACCAACTCGGTATTGGAATCGTGGTGGTCGCCGATAACACCATCTGCTACAGTAGCTGAGAGCAAAGACTCGATGGCTCCCAGGATGGCAATGGTGATGGCTGGTGATACCAAGCTTTTGATGGTTTCCCAATTCATGTCGGGCACCTGAGCGGCTGGCAACTCATTGCTGATAGAGAAGCGGTCGCCAATGGTCTCGATAGAGAGGACACCGGCAAAGTTTTTCAGCAGCAGGGCAACGATGGTCATCAGGATAATAGCTATCAATGAGCCTGGAATCTTCTTGCTGAAGCGTGGAGTGACGGCAATAACGACCACACTCGCAACACCTATCAGAGCGCACCAAGGGTCGATGGTATTGAAGTTCTGCAGATAGACTCCCCATTTCTCAATAAAGTCGGAAGGGTTGGAAGGAAGTGTCAGTCCGAAGAGGTCTTTGATCTGGGTGGTGAAGATAGTGACGGCGATACCGCTGGTGAATCCCACTACGATGGGATAGGGAATGTACTTGATGATGGTACCCAATCGAAGCAGTCCGAAAAGTACGAGGAAGAAGCCAGCCATCAGGGTAGCGATGGTGAGTCCCTCGAAGCCATACTTCTGTATGATGCCGTAGATGATGATGATAAACGCACCTGTAGGTCCGCCTATCTGCACCTTGCTTCCTCCGAAGAGTGAGATGACGAGACCAGCCACAATGGCTGTGATGATACCCTTTTCTGGTGTTACTCCCGATGCAATACCGAACGCAATGGCCAAAGGAAGGGCTACGATGCCCACAATGATACCTGCCATGAGATCGGACATGAATGTTTTCTTGTCGTAAGTCTTCAAACAAGAAAACAACTTTGTCTGAATGTTGAAAGCCTTCATTATTGTGTTATATTTTTCAAAAATTTGGGTGCAAAGTTACTAATAAATATTCATAATAGCAAAAAAAACGTAAACTTTGCACCCTAAATCTTTAATCCATATAATCCACCTTGATGACTATCACTCTGATTTGTTGGTCGTTAGTGTCGTTTTCCACTTTGGCTATATGCCAGTCGCGAGGGAAGAAAATAAAGAATTCATCGGGATTACTGTCATAGAATCTTGCTTTCTCTACCTGGTAATCATAGTGTATCACGTCTGGTCGGTATTTGCTGTTGGGTATACTGGTGTAATGGTCGATGATGCCAAAACGCTCCTTTCCCTTTACCACATACTGGAAATCGATGTGGTGGTTGTGACTCTCGCTCCTTCGTTTTGCCAGTGGACCGTTCTTCGAATCCTCTACACTTACCACCAACTGTGTGCCGGGAATTTTGTGCTTGCCCTTGCTGATGGCGAGCAGGTCGGTATGACTCAGATACTCGAAGAGGGCTTTCCACTGTGCAGGATTCTTTTGATATTGCAGATAGAAGTCTACGAGGTTCACGCTGCAGTGGGGCTTGGCCTGCACGAAACCATTGCGCCATTCGCCCGACTCTGCCCACTGTTGCGCCTTCTTGATGAGCTCGGGTTGATTGCCATAATACTGGGTATAGTAACCCTTGACCTGTGTTTGTGGCTTGCTCAGATCCTTTGTCTTCGTCTGTGCCTGTGCATAAGCGGCAGAGCAGAGTAGGGCGCATGCCATGAAACTCTTGATGAGATACAGATAGCTTTTCTTCATATTTGAATAAAGTTTGAATAACAAAAAAGAGGATTCTCCCGAAGGAGGAATCCTCTTTACATTATGTTCAAAAAATTTACATCAGTCTTAGTTTCCGATTACAGAATGGTCTTAACAGCCTCGAGCATACCCTTCTCCTGGATGAGGTCGAGATCCTTCTTAACCAACTCTGTCAAGCCAGGAACAGTCTTGTTGAGGTCTTCCTTCCAGATGTAGTCGAAAGCAAGAACACCCTCAGCCACCTTCTGAGTATCGCCTGTAGCCCAGAGCTCTGTCAGCTTGTCGATAATCTTCTGGTCGTCCTGTGGCTTGATCTCTGCACCATCAGCACGCTTGCCACCCTTGTAATAAGTGATGATAGCAGCCAAACCGAATACCAAGCCCTGTGGCAACTCACCCTTACGCTCCAAGTAGATCTTCACGCCTGGGAGGTCGCGAGTCTCATACTTAGGGAATGAGTTGAGCATGATACTTGTTACCTGGTGGTCAACAAATGGGTTCTCGAAGCGCTCCAATACGTCAGAAGCAAACTTCTGCAACTCGTCCATTGGCAAGTTAAGAGTCTGCATCAACTCATCGAACTGTACTTTGTGGATGTACTTGCCTAATACTGGGTGCTCGCAAGCATCGCGTACGATGTTTACACCGCTCAGGTAAGTGACAGGGCTCAATACAGTGTGAGGACCGTTGAGCAGTGTTACCTTACGCTCGTGGTATGGCTTCTCGTTGTCGGTGATGAGAACGTGCAGACCAGCCTTGTGAGCAGGGAATTCTTCCTGCATCTGCTCTACAGTCATATTCTCAGCCTTCTCGATTACCCAGAGGTGGAAGCTCTCAGCCTTAACAACGAGGTTGTCCTTGTAGCAAACCTTCTGCTGAATTTCCTTGATGGTATCACGTGGGAAACCAGGAACGATACGGTCTACGAGAGTAGCGCATACGTAGCAGTGGTTGGTGAACCACTCCTTGAAGCCTTCGTAGTCAGCGCCCATGTCACCCTTCCAAAGCTCAATGTACTGATAGATGCACTCCTTCAGGTGGTGGCCGTTGAGGAAGATTAACTCACAAGGCATCAGAATCATACCCTTAGTTGGGTCGCCCTCGAAGAACTTGTAGCGATGGAACAGCAACTGTACCAACTTACCTGGATAAGAAGCAGCAGGAGCATCAGTAAACTTGCAAGAATCATCGAATGCGATACCAGCCTCAGTTGTGTTAGAGATGATGAAACGCATCTCTGGCTGCTCTGCCAAAGCCATAAAGGCCTGGTTCTGAGAATATGGATTGAGTGCACGGCTAATCACGTCAATACGCTCAAGAGTATTGATGGCCTGACCATTCTCCTTACCCTGAAGGTTTACATGGTAGAGGCAGTCCTGACCGTTCAGCCAGTCAACCATACCGCCAGCCAAAGGCTGAACGACAACAACAGAACCGTTGAAGTCGGTCTTCTTGTTCATATTCCATACAATCCAGTCAACAAATGCGCGAAGGAAGTTGCCCTCACCAAACTGGATAATTCTCTCTGGCATAACGCTCTTTGGAGCTGTACGCTTGTTCAAAGATTTAAGCTCTTTCATGATTTGTTTTGTTGTTTATATTGTTTCTAATTATTTCTGCTGCAAAGGTATAAAAATATCCTTTACGTTATACATTTATGTTGCAAAAATGTTGCGTAAAGGTTTGCGTTGTTACATGGCGAAAATATTAAAACCACCATCCACTACAGCCACAGTACCTGTTACGAATGATGCAGCATCGCTCATCAGATACTGGATAGTGCCGCAGAGTTCTTCTGGTTTACCCATACGTCCGAACGGAGTCTGGCGGATAACATCCTTTCCGCGCTCTGTGTAGGTTCCGTCGGGATTGGTAAGGAGCGCACGGTTCTGCTCGGTGATGAAGAAACCTGGAGCTATGGCATTTACACGGATACCCTCACCAAACTTCTTGGCTGTCTCGTGAGCCATATATGCTGTAAAGTTGGAGATGCCTGCCTTGGCTGCTGCATAACCGCAGACACGGGTCATTGGGCGGAAGGCTGCCATAGAAGAGAAGTTGATGATGCTTCCCTTTCCTGCCTCTACCATTGGCTTCAGGAATACTTGTGTAGGTATAACAGTACCTGTGAGGTTCAGATTCAGCACCGTCTGAAACTGCTCTGTCTCCAAGTCAAAGAAAGTTTGGTCGGGGCCGATCGTTGCGCCCTTCATGTTTCCACCGGCAGCATTGAGCAGGGTGTCCACCTTACCATATTTAGCGAGGATATCCTTGCAGTTCTGCTCTACGATCTCCTTGTTCATCACATCGGTCTTGAAGAAAGAAGCCTCACCGCCTGCTTGTTTGATGTCTTCCACAATAGCGTTGCCTACTTCTTCTTTACGTCCCAGGATGGCAACTTTGGCTCCCTCGAGTGCCAAATACTTGGCGATAGTTTTTCCAAAAACGCCTGTTCCACCTGTGATGACCACAACATAATCTTTAATGTCGAAAAGATTGCTCATGATTTTTTTGAATTGTTTGAATAATAAATAGTTATAAAGGTGATGCTACTATCATACTCATTGTCATCTTCGCATCATTTGCAAAAATAGCGCATTTTTATTGAATAAGCAAATATTTAGCTGTGTTTTTTCTCACTACACTCTCTTTTCGTACTTTCTACAACCATTTCGCGTGAGAAACTGGCTTATTTCGTCTTTTTTTCTTATTCCTTCCTTCATTTCGTTCTATGTCTACAAAAAAATAACTCAACTTCCACATTTGTGAAAGTTGAGTTAATGATCTATTGTATTGTGGTTTATCGGCCAAAGGCCTATATGTCCTTACTCCATGAACTTAATCATGTCGTCACGTCTTGGTTTGGCCGCTGGTGCTTCGTCAGGATTAAAAACACTCAACTTTATAATCCACGAGCCTTGAAGATACGTTCCTTGGCATCATTGATCTCTTGAAACTTTTTCTCGGCAGCCCTGCGGACATCCTCGCCAAGTGCAGCCACCTTGTCGGGGTGATGCTTGAGAGCCATCTTGCGATAGGCAATCTTCACCTCATCATTGGTAGCCGATGGCGATATGCCGAGTACACGATAAGCATCGTCGAGACTTGAATCCGAAGAAGCTCCACTGCGGAGGTTGAGCATCTGGTCAAGTTCGTCAGCACTAAGTCCTAAGTGATAGGTAACCTCTTTCAGCGCTGTGAGTTCCTCAGCTGGCACCTGACCGTCGGCCTGGGCTATCATGACCAGGAAATTGAGCAACTGAAGGCGCTGTTCGTACATCATACTGTTGCGAATCTGCTGACAGCTGTCCTGAATCACGCTGCGATATTGCAACACACCTACACGCTTCTGCTCCTCAAAAAGTTTCAGAAGAATCTGCTCGCCCTGTGTCATGGCTCCCAAACCGAAGTTCTGGCGTAAGAAGCGACGCACGAGCTCCATCTCGGAATGCATCACCTTGCCGTCGGCCTTGATGATGTAAGAGGCAAGAACAAGTAACGAGAACATGAACGAGTTGCGTTGTCCCTCGCTGCTGTTTCTTTCCTGCTGTCCTGTATCCTGGCGGTTTACCTCGTTAAGTCCATGTTCGAAGAGAGAGCCTAAGGCATAGCCTGCCAAGGCTCCCAACGGACCACCTGTGATGAATCCGAGTACACCGCCAATCCATTTTCCTGCTCCCATTGTCGTTTCTGTTTTTGGAAGTGATGCTTAGCAACTTAATTAGTTGAAGTAATACAAGAAGGTGGCAATACCGGAAAGGGCAGGCTTGCGCTGACCTTCTATCTCGATATCGAACTTGATGCTTGCCTTGCAGATACCACGAAGGTTCTGAATGTCATGAAGGGTTGTCACAAGGCGAACACGTGAGCCTGTGATGACAGGCTGACCGAAACGCATCTCGTCCATGCCATAGTTGACCAACATCTTGATGTTGTGTACTTCTACAATCTGCTGCCACATGTAGGGTAACAAAGAAAGGGTGAGGTAGCCATGAGCGATAGTGCTGTGGTAAGGACTCTCTACTTTTGCACGCTCCACGTCTACATGTATCCACTGTGGGTCGAGTGTAGCATCAGCAAACTTGTTGATACGTTCCTGGTCTACCTGCAACCACTCTGATTCACCTAATCTCTCACCTAAGTGAGATGCAAATTCCTCGTAAGAATTGATAATTAATTTTGTCATACTTTTGAATATATTATTTTTATATTTTTTTCTTTATTATGAAGTGAAAATATTGAATATTCTCCAGGAAATTCTCCTTCTTTCCTCATTAGTCTCTTCTGAAAATGTCGCGTGTATAGACTTTCTCATTCACATCATTCAAGACTGGGTCGTAACGGTTGGCGATGATGGCCTGACTCTGTTTCTTAAACTCCTGCAAGTCGTTGACAACACGGCTGCCGAAGAAGGTACTGCCATCCTCGAGGGTTGGCTCATAGACTATCACCTGCGCGCCTTTAGCCTTGATGCGCTTCATGACTCCCTGGATACTGCTCTGGCGGAAATTGTCACTGTTGCTCTTCATCGTGAGTCGATACACTCCGATAGTGCAAGGGTGTTCTTTCTGAGGATCATAGCTGCTGTTGTCCTTATAGAAATAATATCCAGCCATACTGAGCACTCGGTCGGCGATAAAGTCCTTACGGGTGCGGTTGCTCTCAACAATGGCTTGAATAAGGTTCTCTGGAACATCGGCATAGTTGGCCAGCAACTGTTTGGTGTCCTTAGGCAGACAGTAACCTCCATAGCCAAACGACGGGTTGTTGTAGAAAGAACCGATGCGAGGGTCGAGTCCCACACCATCGATGATTGACTTCGTATCAAGCCCCTTCATCTCGGCATAAGTGTCCAATTCGTTGAAGAAACTCACACGCAGTGCCAGATATGTGTTGGCAAAGAGCTTGACTGCCTCGGCCTCGGTAAGTCCCATAAACAGGGTGTCAATATCCTGTTTGATAGCTCCTTCCTGCAGGAGTGAGGCAAAAGTATGTGCTGCTTGGTCGAGTCGCTCGTCGCCCTCAGGACGACCAACGATGATACGGCTGGGGTAAAGGTTGTCGTACAGCGCCTTGCTCTCACGTAGAAACTCGGGAGCGAAGATAATGTTGTCGCAATGATACTTCTTTCGTACATTCTCCGTGTAACCTACGGGAATGGTGCTCTTGATGACCATGATGGCATCAGGATTGACACGCATCACCAACTCGATAACTTCCTCAACGTGAGTCGTGTCGAAGTAGTTTTTTACAGGATCATAGTTGGTAGGGGTGGCTATAACGATGAAATCGGCATTCTTGTATGCTTCTTCTCCATTGGTTGTCGCCTTGAGATGCAAATCCTTCTCTGCCAAATACTTCTCAATGTAATCGTCTTGTATGGGTGACTGACGATTGTTGATAAGGTCCACCTTTTCTGGCACTACGTCAACAGCCGTCACCTGATGGTGTTGGCTCAGCAGCGTGGCTATGCTCAGACCAACGTAGCCTGTACCTGCTACCGCAATACGAATATTTTTGTTTACTGTTTCCATTGTTATAACTTTTAAAAGTTTTGTCTAAATGCAGCTTACCTTAATTATAATATTGTGCAAAGGTACATTCTTTTTTAGACTTGACCAAATATAGATGGTAAGAGTTTTCTAAAATCAATAAAAATGACCGACTTCTCTCTTTACACCTTATTATTAATAAGGCTGAGCTCAACAGGCTTTACTTACACAAGGCTGTAAAGGGACAATGCTCACAACGCTGCTTGTCTTCTGTTGCCACAAGTGGAAGAGAGGGATCGCATATCTCGCTGATGAGAGCTTCTATGTGCTGCATGAACTCGTCCTGATATTCGGCCACGTCAAAGATAGGATTACGGCCAAACTTTAGCGTCGGGTCATAATCCTTGCTTCCCGCTTGCTGAATGAAAAGCAATCCCGGACTAACAGGGTCTTTTGTCTTGTTATATCGGCCGTCATTGCCTACAATGATAGAATAAAGCAATGCCTGCAGATAATAATCAGTGTGCAGCGAGAGCTTGGAAGGATCGAATATGGTAGCCACATCAGCAGGGAACCGTGAGGGCATACGTCCAGTCTTATAGTCGATTACGCGAATTCGTTCGGCTATATTGTCAAGACCAGGATTACCATTGGCAGCCACAGCATCAAGACGGTCGATGAAACCGCCTAATGTGATGGCCTTATTACCTATAGGAGTATTGAACTCAAAGGTTTGATTCACTTGTTTCTCAAGTCCTAATAGTGTATAGGGGGCCAGCTTTTGGTCTATGCGGAGGAGTTGTTTAAGATAGCTTGTGATAACCTCGCGGTTGATGAGCTGAAGACCGTTGTATTCGGGCATTTTAGATCCGGGCTTCAAGCGGAACAACTGTTCTGCAAAAGCCTGATCTACTAAACTATACAGGCTGTTTTCGTGTTTGAGCGCATAGTCTATCTTCTCCTTGCTGATGATGAGGGGATGAATGAGCTGCTTCTCACCATTATCATTGGTTTGCAAATCTTCGGGACGGGCAAACTGAAGATAGAACAGTTCGGCAGCACGATGGAAAATCAAACCAAAGTAACGGTTGTCTATCTCATCATCCAACTCTTCTGGTTCTTTCAGTCCAGCCACATACCGGTAGTAGAAACGTTTCTGACATCTCAAGTAAGTGTTCAGGCATGTTGGAGAAATAATCTTTCCATCAATGAGTTGACTAATCATTTCCTCCGTTTTTTCTATTTTCTTTTGGTCGGGAGGAAGTGGTACTTGACCTGAAGACAGAGCAGCGGTTTTCACCTGGTGTTTGCTTTCTACCAACAGCTGTAGCATGAAGCGGCTCATTTCGCCAGTATGTCCATCCTCAGTAGAGTTGTTGTATGTAAGGGTGATGTCAGCAGAACGTTGCAGCATGCGATGGAAATAGTAGGAGAAGATAGCCACTTTGTTGTCTACCGTGGTAAGTCCGTAAGCCTTGCGCAACGAATAAGGAATGAACGAAGAGTCGTTGACGCCTTTGGGAAGATTTCCTTCGCTGGCAGAAAGCACGATGATATGATCGAAATCAAGATTGCGTGTTTCGAGAACTCCCATAATCTGAATACCTTCGGCGGGCTCACCATGAAAAGGAATAGTCGTGGTCTGCATGAGTTGCAGCAGGAGGTGCTGTAAGGTAATGATATCTACGATTAGGTCACCCGACTGGATGAGTTCGTGGAGACGGTTGACAAGCGTATAGGTGCGAAAGAGTGATTCCTGAAAGAGTGGGTCGTCAAGCGTTCGTGCTTGTGTACCTATGTTCTTCAGCACGTCCAAGAGATACTGTACGAGCGAAAGGTTGAAGTTCTCGCCCGATGACATTTCCTGAAACAGGATTTCAAGTCCCTCGTCCTCTTTTTGGCAAAGCCATTTGCGGGAAGGGAAGAATATCTTCTTGTCATGAAGTTCGCTCATGAGTTCGGCATAAGCAGACGAGATGTACTGGGCGTAAGGATGGCGAAGCACATAGTTGACATAACGGAGACGATAGCAATCTCTATCCTTGTCATAGCCCAAGGTCTGCAGATCGGTTAGCGTTTGTATCAGACTGTAGAATGGAGTCTGCTGCAAGGGATAGCCTAATGTGATGTTGACACTCTCCACCTCCTCAGGTAAGGAGTGGATGACAGTAGGCAACAAACTCTCGTCTGCAAGCACGATGGCAGTACTGCGCCCTTGCTTATATCGCTCGTTCTGCATCAGCCAGCTATGTATGTAGCGAGCCTGTATATTATCGGTAGGAGCGCTAATATAGGTAATATCTTTGGTTGAATCAAAAGAGTCATACAGCTCTGTATCAGATAAATAATCCAACTCGTTACCAAAAGCACTCATCAACTGCCGGATGTAATATCCGGCCTCGTTGCCATCCTTCATATAGTATTTGTCGAAGTCCCAATAGAAGGCTGCCTTGCCCTCTTTCTGCAATCGTGAGCACAGCTTCTGCTCCACACACTGCATCATATTGAAGCCCACAAAGAGATATTTCTTGTGCCGGAACTCAAGCGACTCGTCTTCCACCACACGCCGATACAAGGCACCCTCGTAGGCAAGGTTCTGTGCCTCAAGGCGCTGATTGAAATTGGTATAGATGTCGTAGAAATGACTCCACAACTGTAGGAAGCGCTTTTTGAGTTCGGTGTTGTGGTCATCAGAGAAATTGCTGAAGAATTTCTTAATGATTTCCTTCTGCTCTTCGGTGAGGTAAGACACGTCATCCAGTTCATGGATGTCACTGAGGTTGGCAAAGAGCTGCTTGGCAGAAGCCATGTTCTTGTCCACATCATCAAAGTCTGCTATTAGCAGCTGCCCCCAGCCGTAAAAGTGGTCGAGTGTCTCTTCGATGCCAGTACACTCGACGAAAGACTTATGAAGATCGCATACCAACTTGATGGGGTCACCCACCTTCAGCGTAGTGTGCTGACGAAAGAGGTCGCTGATGGTGATATAGGTGGGGCTCCACAAAGGATGGGAAACCAGACGTGCCAACTGCTCGTTGAGAAACAGCGAGGCACGCTTGTTGGGGAATACGATGGCTATATCGCTCAGATTGTTGCCATATTTCTGTATGATGTCTTGGGCTACGTATGTCAAGAATGATTTCATATTCGTCGTTTTTATAATCTTGATGAAATAGAGTCGTTATGTCTTAGTCTGGGGTGTCAGAATTCCACCTTGACTATCTTGTTGGGATAGACATACCACAGATAGCCTTCTATCAGTGGATGACTGTCGTTTCCGCTGTCGGGATTTGCACTTTGGTTGGCCTCCATGCCTTCCAGCAACTGCATGTACTGTCTTACCTGTACGTGATGCTCGTCCTTGGGTTTTCCGAACTTGAAGTCCACCACAATGGTCTTTTCACTATCCTTCATCACTCGGTCAGGACGATGTTCCACCACCTTGCCATGTTCCACACTCAGGATAGAGCACTCGTTGAAGAGTGTCCAGTGGGGAGAAAACCAATGCGCCACCTGCTGAGACTGCAGACGCTTGCGTATCATTGAATCCAAGTGCTTGCGTGAGAGATTCTCGTCGTAGAGCATTCCGTCTAATTCGAGTTGACGAAGGGCCTGCTCTATGTCGTCGGTGGTACGGATGGAAGAGAAGAGGCTATGCAGAATGGTACCCAACTTGATGTAGTACTTCTGCTGTTCCTCGTTCTCGTCGCCCTTTATGAAATCACGACTCTTGTTACTCTGCCGGAACTGAGGCATAACAGGATTCACCTTCAACTGCACAGCGATATTGGTGGCTTGCTGGCAAAAGACATTCTCCGATTTCTCCTTTTTCTTGTCTGTAGCATCAGCCTCCTCAACCTTAAGGGTTCCATATTCAAAAAGAATATCCTCGTCTTGCGAATTGGAAAGCGTTACAGATACATTGCCGCTGCTGAGTGTCTTCTCTACATCTGGTAGCACACTTTCTATCAGATAACTACGGAATTTTTCCTTGTCACGATGAGCAATAATGAAGAGTCCACGGCTGGCACGTGTGAAAGCCACATATAGCAGGTTCATGTTGTCTACTATGTTCTGCAGATGCTCGTGGTGGTAATCGTCCTCGTAGATGCTTCCCTTCATCTGTTTGGCGATGAAATCGACAGGAACCAATGGTATTTTGTTGAAAGGAGCCTCGGCTGGCGTACACCACAGGGTACCTTTGGATGTCTCCAACATCCAGTCGCAGAAAGGAATGATAACATAATCAAACTCCAGACCCTTACTCTTGTGTATCGTGACGAGGCGTATGCCGTTGAGCGCATCGCTATGTATGCTTTTCTCGTGCAGCGTATTGTCCCATTCCTTGATAAAAGAGTCTATATCGCAACAGTTGTCCTGCAGGTAAGCAGCCATCTGATCGTAGAAGGCGCAGATATAAGCACTCTGACTCTTCATCTCCTCTATGGTATCTAACTGTAGTTCAACAAAGAGGTTTTCCACTAAATCGAAAATAGGTTTCTGTAACAGGATATCACGCTGCTCCTCAATCTTTTTCAAGATTTCATCGCTACCAAGGAAGGTGAGTGCGAACTTCTGAAGGGTAGCCCTGGAAATAGGATCATCGGGATGAATAAGCACACGTAACGCCGTAACAAGCGCATTGACCGCCTGGGATGCATCCAGACGGAAAGCCTCGTCGGAAACAAGAGGGTAAGGGCAACCATTGTTCATCAGAAATTCTGCCAAATCCTTAATGGTGCGGTTGGTTCTTACGAGGATGGCAATCTGACTGGGCTTTACACCCTGTTCTGTCAGTTGCATGATAGTTGCCATAGTTTCCTTCAGTGTGCGTTCTTTCCATTCTTCCTTGTTCAGGAGTTTAATCTGCACAAAGCCATTGGCAGGCTTGCCCGAAGGCACCCTCTGGGCTACGTCAGAGTATGCAATCTTCAGTTGTTCTGCCTCCTCGGGGGTATTCTCCTTGAGAGTCTGATATTCAGTTTCGGCAGCAGCTTTGAAGAATGCATTATTGAAATCGATGATGTTTTTTGCCGAACGATAGTTTGTATCCAAGGTCTTGATATCAAGTCGCTTGTCTCTAAACTGCTCTTGTATATTGTTAAGCAGTCGCCAGTCACCAGAGCGCCAGCGGTAAATGCTCTGCTTTACATCACCCACAATGAGGTTGCCTGCATCCTGATGACTCATGGTTTCATCGAGCAATACTTTGAAGTTCTGCCATTGTATGGTGCTGGTGTCCTGAAACTCGTCTATCATGACATGCTCCAATTGCGTACCTATTTTCTCAAAGATAAAAGGTGAGTCACTGTCCTGCATAAGCGAATGGAGCAGCGTCTGCGTGTCACTGAGCAAAAAACGGTTTGCTTCTTCGTTGAGTGCACGGACTTTCTTCTCTATACTTCCTAAAAGGCGCAACTGGTTGAGGTTGCGCAGGGTGAGTTCTGCACTCTTGTAAAGACGCAACAACTTTGGGCGCTTCTCTTCAGAATAGCGCAATAATGGTGCAAGGGTATTGCATACCAGATCATACTTAGGTGAACCTGGCTGTGCATCTGCCGCACTCATCCAGGTATGCTCGTCCTTCATGGCTGACACAACACGTTTGCCAACGAGTTTTTCATCATCGAAAAGTCCGTCTCTCAGTTTGATGAAATAGCTGCAGACACCTGTTTTGCCATACGAGAAATCCGAAACCGTAAGTCCATTCTCGTCGAGTGTGTCAAAGAAGGTGGCTGCTATCTGCGCAAAGTGTTCCTTGGCATCCTGTTTCATTTTCCAGAGCTCGGCAGTGAAGTTTTTGAAAAAGTCTTCCTTTTCCATCACTTCATTGAGCGACTTGGCGGCACTCTTGTAATAATCGCGGAAGATATTTTCACCAAAACTTTTGATTTCACCGATCACGTTCCAACTTTTGTCATCAGCCATATTCGACTTGATATAGTCCATGATCCAGTGCAGAAGCCTGTCGGTCTGCCCCAGATCCTCAATCAGTTGGTCTACAGCCTGTTGCTCCACCTGGTAGTCGTTGAGCCCTATGCGAAGGTTGGCGGTAAGGTCGAGCTCACGTGCCAGGTTACGAAGCACACTCTGGAAGAAAGTATCTATTGTTTCAACGCGAAAGTAGTTGTAGTTGTGAATGAGCAGACTGAGTGCAGTACCGGCATTCTTCTCTATCTGCTCCTGCGTGAGATGGGGCAAAGCTTTCTTTATCTGTTCCAGATAACCATGCGATTCCTCGAGTTCATGGGCAATACCATATAGCTGACTGAGGATTCGTGTTTTCATTTCCTCAGTGGCTTTATTGGTGAAAGTCACTGCCAGGATGGTGCGATACGAATGTGGGTTGGCAATGACTAATGTCATATATTCCCTGGCCAGCGTGAAGGTTTTGCCAGA
>ERZ857745.3876-NODE-3876-length-13719-cov-4.674180_pt1 | contig 13719 bp, 8 predicted proteins | sample MGYA00519699_ERZ857745 | MGnify/ENA primary metagenome ERZ857745 (study PRJEB31778, sample SAMEA3449357) | human gut metagenome | biome: human gut; feature: human-associated habitat; material: faeces | place: United Kingdom | collected 2010/2012 ...
TTTTATATAGCTACTTTTTACATCTAATAATACTTTATTGTAATTAATCTATTACAATTTTATTACATTTTATATTTTCTTTGACTTATTTGTATATTTTTACGTATAATTAAATCTATATAGGTAAGTAATTAATATATTGGAAAAATATATTAATTACCTACATCTAAGTTTTATATAAAGGGGGGGAATATCTATGTCTTTTTTAGAAAAATTAAAAAATAAAAAGATTAAGATAGTTGTTGGAATTACAGTTGTATCTAGTTTATTAATAGGTGTTTACTATTTGCATAATAAGAAAAGTAATACTATTAACTCTGAAGAAAATTATGTAGAAACTTATACAATTGCAGATAATGAAAAAATATTTATAAACGGAGTTATACTTCCAACGAAATCTAAAGAGTTTAGCATGCCAACTGAAGGCGAAATAAGTAAATTAAATGTTACAAATGGAAAGATTGTCAAAGAAGGAGATGTTTTATTTACTGTAAAAAATGAGTCAGTAATAAGTGAAATAGACTCTTTAAAAAGCCAAATAAATGAGTTGAAAAAATCAAATATAGATAATGATCCAATAATAAACGCTGAAATAAATAAATTAGAATCTCAGGTTTCTACATTAAATAAAAAAGCGTATATAGACACTACTGCTCCTTTTGCTGGAAAAGTATATTTAAATGATCAAGATGGTAGTTCAATGATAACTCTTCAAAGTAGTACATTTTATATGAAAGGTCAAACTAGTGAACAAGATTTACCAAAACTTCAAATAGATGATCCTGTAACTGTTACAATTTTATCTACAAGTAAAAAAGTTACAGGTAGAGTTAGTGCAATATCTGATAGACCAACATCGAGTCAAGGTGATAATATGAATAATCCTACTCTATCTTATTATGATATAGATATATCATTTGAAGATCAAGAAGATTTAGTTAATGGATTTCATGTTCAAGCTTGTATAGAGATAACTGATAGCTTATGTAAAATACCAAGTTCATCAATACTTAAAGATGAAAATGATAAACCATATGTATTTAAAAGCTATGACGGAATATTAAAGAAACAAAAAATTGAAATCCAAAGTCAAAATGATGAATTTACAGTTGTAAAAGACGGACTTGATAAACAAGATATTATTATTAGATACCCATCAGATAAAATGAATGAAGGTGATGCAATTCCTGTAGATACTTTAGGAATTGATACTGAAGGTATGCAAAGTGAGTAGTTTAATAAAACTTAAGGATATAAATAAATATTATAAGGTGGGTAAAGAAAAATTTCATGTTTTAAAGTCATTAAACATTAATATAGAAGAAGGCGACTTTGTAATGATAATGGGTAAATCAGGTAGTGGTAAAACTACTCTACTTAATGTATTAGCTTTTTTAGATAAATTTGATACTGGTTCATATTTTTTTAATTATGAGAATGTAAGTAACTTAAATGAGAATCAACGTTCAGTTTTTAGGAATAAATACATCGGATTTATTTTCCAACAATTTAACTTAATAGAAACATTAAGTATTTATCAAAATGTAGAACTACCTCTACTTTACGATGGAAAATTAAATAAATCTGAAAGAGAAAATATAGTTAAAGAAAAATTAGAACAAGTTGGTCTTTTAGATAAAATAAAGAGTATGCCACTTCAACTATCTGGTGGGCAACAACAACGTGTAGCTATAGCTCGTTCTTTAGTAAATAATCCTAAACTTATATTTGCAGATGAGCCAACAGGAGCTTTAGATAGTGAGACTAGTAATGAAATTATGAGTTTATTAAAAGATTTAAATAACCAAGGTAAAACTATAATAATGGTTACACATGATGCTGACTTAATAAAGTATGCCACTAAGGTTGTACGACTTAAAGATGGTGTGTTATATGAGGAGGCTTATAATGAGTATAATTAAGAGTTCTTTAATTAATTTAAAAGGTCATAAGCTTCGTGTTTTTGTTACCTTACTTTGGATTATAATGGGAATAACTTCCTCTATATTAGTAAGCTCTATAGGAAATGGATTAAAAAAAGAAGTTACTGATTCAGTCAGTCGTGTAAATCCAAACAAAACTAGAATCTATTTTGAATCAAGTGACTCTAATATGGCTAATATGGAAACATTTTTAAATCCATTTAAATTAGAAGATATTGATGAGTTATCATTTATAGAAGGTGTTGAAAGAATAGGAGCTAGTAAAGATGATTTTAGTATGGGCTCTATGTATTATTCGGATGCATACTTTGATAAAAAAACTACATATGTAGATATTAAGGAGTTTAATGGGGATGATAAAATAGTACCTGTATTTGGTAGAAGCTTTTCTTATGATGATGATAATAGAAAAGTTATAATCATTACTATGCAAAATGCTATTGATTTATTTAATGCACCTGAAGAAGCTTTAGGCAAAGGAATAACTATAAACAATCATATTTACGAAGTAATTGGTGTTATTGATGAAAATTCCATTAGAAATAGTGCTGAAAGTAATGTAGACAATATGTATTATGGTGATATGAATTATATATATTCATATATGCCTAGTAAAGCATTCAATGATTTAATGAACCAATTTTCTTATCCTCAAGATATATATTCTCTTGATTTAGTTGTATCTAAAGGATATGATATGTATGAAGTTTCAAATAATGTTATAAACAAACTATATGAATTACATCCTGATATAAATGGTTCTTATAATATAGATGATCCTACAGAGGCAACTAAGGAACTTGAATCTATGGTTTCTACTATAAATAAATTTGTAACACTTATAACTGCTATATCCATGTTTGTAGGTGGTGTTGGAGTTATGAATATAATGTATGTATCTGTAATGGAACGTCAAAGAGAAATAGGTATAAGACGTGCTATAGGAGCTAAACCTTTAGATATATTAATACAGTTTTTAGTTGAAGCTATATTTATTACGATTTTAGGAGGTATAATCGGTATAGTAATTGGATTTATTGTTGTAAATTATGCATCTAATTATTTACCATTTAAAGCTATTCCTAATATAAATAGTCTACTATTTGCAAGTGTAACTACTGTAGTTACTGGAACTATATTCGGTATTGTTCCAGCTATTAAAGCATCTAAACTAGATCCAATTAAAGCGATTTATAAATAAAGTTTTCTTTACTATAAAAAGAGATTACTTAAAATTTAAGTAATCTCTTTTAAATTTGTCTATTTACTCATGCCATCAAATACTATCTTCCCTCTACATATAGTATAATTAATCTTTCCATATAACTCATGTCCTATAAATGGTGAATTAAAAGATTTTGATTCAAATTTACTTACTTTATAACTTTCATTAGGATTAAATATTACTAAATCAGCTACAGAACCCTCTTTTAAAAATCCACAATCTAGATTGTAAAGTTTTGCTGGGTTTATAGTCATTTTTTCAAGTAATGTCATCATACTTAAATAGCCTTTTTTAACTAAATTAGTTATACCAAGAGCTAATGCAGTCTCAAGCCCTACTATTCCACTTGGAGATTTAGCAAATTCTACATTCTTTTCTTCATAAGTATGAGGAGCATGATCTGTTGCTATTATTTCTATTGTACCATCCTGTAATCCTTCTATTATTTTTAATTTATCATTTTCAGTTCTAAGAGGAGGATTCATCTTAGCATTTGTACCATAATTTAATACATCCTCTTCGGTTAAAGTAAAATGATGTGGTGTTGCTTCTGCATATACATTAGCACCTAATTTCTTAGCCATTCTTACAGTTTCAACAGACACTCCAGAACTTATATGTTGTATGTTTACCTTTGCACCTGTTTTTATAGCTATCATACAATCTCTTGCTACCATAACATCTTCTGCTACATTACTTGCCCCAGATATACCTAACTTTTTAGATATTTCCCCTTCATTTATACCAGCTACAGTTATAAGAGATGGGTCTTCTTCATGAAAACTTAAAGGAACATCAAGCTCTTTTGCTTTTAACATAGCATTATATATAACATCACTATCCATTATAGGAAGTCCATCATCAGTAAATCCTACTGCTCCACATTCTTTAAGATATTTCATATCAACTAATTCTTTTCCTTTAAAACCTTTAGTTATAGCACAGGCTTGTAAAACATTTATAGGAGATGTTTTAGCTTTTTCTTTTATGTATTCTAAAGTTTCTTCATTATCAACTATAGGATTAGTATTTGCCATACATACGACTGTTGTAAATCCACCTTTTGCAGCTGACTTTGAACCAGTTTCTATATCTTCTTTATGAGTAAATCCTGGATCTCTAAAGTGAACATGAACATCTATAAGTCCAGGTGCTACTATACATCCGCTAGCATCTATAACTTTTTCATATTCATCTGTTAATGAGCACTTACCTATTTTTAATATTTTATTATCTCTTATTACTATATCTACTACTTCATCCCTTTTAGAGTGTGGGTCTATTATTCTCCCATTTTTTATAAGTATCATTTTCTTAATTCTCTCCCTTTAAATATTAATATATAACTTTATCTTCATCGTACATATTTAACGATAAAAAATCCCAATTTATTTCATTAATTTAGTATATTATACAATATTTAAGTTATATATTAAATACAATAACGAATATTTTATTATTTTTCTTTATATATAATACGATTAAATGTTATAATTTTATAATAACTATAATTTTGAAAGAAATTCTCTTTAAAAGTATAATTTTTAATTTTATAAATAATTGATATAAATAAAAATAGGTATACTTTTTTAGAGTATACCTATTTTTATTTATCTTTCATTTGATTTTCTAAATTTAATAATCTCCATTATTAATGTAGATATTATAGCTAGTAATACACATATTCCTAATTGATAAATTCCAAATTCTAAAGGTATATCAAATATAGGTCTCATAAATGGAAGTAACGTAATGCCGTATATAAGTAAACAAGCTATTATTGCATATATAACATACATATTTGAAAACAATCCTATTTCCTTTAATGTATACTCATTTGATCTTGCTGGTAGTGTTTGTAATATTCTACATAGTGTGATAGTAGAAAATGCCATTGCAGTTCCAACATATGGAGATATTTGCCTTCCTATAAATTGAGCTATTATTACTACAATACCTATTATTGTACCTCTAAATAAAACTGCTTGTATAGTTCCTCCAGCTAATATACTTTCATTTGGGTCTCTTGGTGCTTTTGTCATAATATTTTTTTCAGGCTTTTCAAATCCTAGAGATATAGCAGGAAGAGAATCCGTTATTAAGTTTATAAATAATAGTTGTAATGTTGTAAATGGATTTGCCCAGTTAGCAAATACTGCAAATAATATAGCAAGTATACCTGCAAAGTTTCCTGCAAATAAGTAAGTTATAGACTTTTTAATGTTTTTATAAACAGTTCTACCTACTTCAACGGCATTTACTATTGTGACAAAGTTATCATCAACTAATATCATAGCAGCTGCATCTTTAGCAACATCTGTACCACTACCCATACCTATTCCTATATCTGCTTGCTTTAAAGCAGGAGCATCATTTACACCGTCACCTGTCATTGCTGTTATTTTTCCTTTTTTCTGCCATGCTCTAACTATACGTATTTTATTCTCAGGTGACACTCTTGCATATACTGGGATATGCTCTAACTTTTCATCTAACTCTTCATCAGTAAGTGAATCTAACTCTTGTCCTGTTAAGGCAATATCACCCTCATCCATTATACCAATATCTTTTGCTATAGCCGCTGCTGTAGTTTTATGGTCTCCAGTTATCATAACAGTTTTTATTCCAGCACTTTTAGCTTCTCTAACAGCTTCATATACTTCTTCTCTAGGTGGATCTATCATTGCCATAAGACCTACTAAAGTCATATCAACTTCATCCTCTAATGATGGAACAAAATTATCATCTTCTACATCTTTTATAGCAAAAGCTAAGACTCTTAGTGATTTATTTGAAAATTCTTCGTTCATACTTCTATACGAATTTAATATATCATCATTTATATCTACAGTATCTCCATCAACCATTGCATATTTACATCTACTAAATACTACATCAGGAGCCCCTTTAGTAAACATATAGACATTTCCATGAATATTATTTACTGTAGACATAAGTTTTCTATCACTATCAAATGGTATTTCACTTAGTCTATTGTATCTATCTCTTAAAGTATTATAATCTAGATTTCTACTATTAGCGAATTTTATTAATGCAACTTCTGTTGGATCTCCTATTTCTTTTCCTTCATTATTTATATTTGAATCATTACATATAGCAGATGCTACAGTTAGTGTTTTAGATTGATATGAGTAGTTAATATTTTGTGTACTCATATCTTCTTTAGATGTTTCATACATATAAAAATCTACTACTGTCATTTTATTTTGCGTTAATGTACCAGTTTTATCTGTACATATAACACTTGTAGATCCTAATGTTTCAACTGCTGGTAATTTTCTAATTATAGCTTGTTTTTTAGCCATATCATTTGTTCCAACAGATAAAACTATCGTTACAATAGATGATAAAGCTTCTGGAATAGCTGCTACTGCTACTACAATTGCAAACATAAATGAATCTGCTATAATTTTTGCTTTCGGTATATCCACATCACTCATAAAACTTCTGACAACTTGAATTATAAATATAAGTGCTGCTATAACTATTATTAATCCACCAAGCTTTTTACTAAACTCATCAAGCTTTTGTTGTAATGGAGTTTGTTTATTTTCTGCAGTTTCAAGTAAATTGGCTACTTTACCCATTTCAGTATTCATTCCAGTAGATGTTACTACAAATGTTCCTCTTCCATATACAACTAAAGAACCACTAAATACCATATTTTTTTGATCGCCTATACCAACCTCTTCATCTATTTTTTCACTATGTTTTAATACTGGTTCTGACTCACCTGTAAGCATACCTTCTACTATCTTTAAAGTTTGTGCTTCTATAATTCTTCCGTCTGCAGGGATATAATCTCCAGCTTCAAGGATTACTATATCTCCAGGGACTAATTCTCGTCCTTCTATAGTTTGCTTTTGATTATCTCTTATTACTTTTGCTTTTGGTGCAGATAGCTTTTTTAAGCTTTCTAATGATCCCTCAGCTTTTTTAGTTTGAGTTACTCCTAATATTGAGTTTAGTATTATAACTATAAATATTATTACGCATTCAACAACCTCACCTAAAAATATTTGTACAAGTGCCGCTATTAAAAGTATTATAACTAACGGATCTTTGAAGCTTTCTAAAAATAACTTCCAAGTTGGAACTTTAACACCTTCTTTAAGTTCATTATATCCATGTTCTTCTAATCTTTTTTTAGCTTCATCACTACTTAATCCATTTATATTTGATTTTAAAGTTTCTATAGATTCTATATACTTTTGTTTATAATACATTTTTCCCTCCTATATTTATTCTCTTACTTATTTATAGTATTTCTTAATACTTATGAAGTTATTAGCTTAAAAAATAAAATAAACATAAAGTATATAAAATATACATCATTTTTATATATTATATAGAGTACATTAATTGTATTAATAATAATATATGATATGAACCTATAAATACATACACTATATTAGCTGTATATATAAATAGTTTTGTTATTTTTGATAAGTTATCTTTAATATTTAATACTAATAAAATTAAAATAGCGGTAGGTATTATTACTTTTATTAATAAGAATAAATTTGAACTATAATTCACCCAGTATTCACCCTTATGAATTAAATTTAATAGGGTGAAAGAGGTACAAACTAACACGACTAGGTATCAAGTTTGGCAACTGAATATTTCTTATAAAATTGTTTTAAAGCCAGTAAAATCAATACTTTCCAGCATCATTTTTGCAAGTAATTCACAGAATATTCTGAAATCATTAATTTTCCTGCCTGTTTTTGGGTTCCTCGTTTTTCTGTTGACATAAGTATATATCGTATACTCTCCAAATGCAATATAAACAGAATATTTTCCCCTTAATTTTTCCTATAATTGGCACTGTTTATATGCCACTACTCCTTAGTGGCTGCTTTATGCAGCTACAGCATCATTCTGCTGTAACCACAGATCAGCATAACCTTTCTTTTCTTTCAGCAAATCACTATGAATTCCTCTCTCTATAACCGTACCATGCTCCATCACCAAAATCTGGTCGCAGTGTTTTACGGTGCTGAGGCGGTGGGCGATCATTACAATTGTCATGGATGGATATAATTCACAGAATGCTTTCTGGACTTTGGCTTCTGTTATGGTGTCGAGGGCACTGGTTGCTTCATCGAGGATCAGCACCGGCGGGTCAGCAACGGCTGCGCGGGCGATGGCCAGCAGCTGGCGCTGGCCCTGCGACAGGTTTGCACCGTCGTTGGTCAGCATGGTGTTGTAGCCATCGGGCAGACGCTTGACAAAGCCATCGGCATTGGCCAGCTTTGCGGCGGCAATGCACTCCTCATCGGTGGCATCCAGGCGGCCATAGCGGATGTTTTCCATAATGGTGCCCTGGAACAGCCAGGTATCCTGCAATACCATGCCAAAGCCTTCGCGCAGGGCGCTGCGGTCAAAGTCCTTTACGTTGTGGCCGTCCAGCGTAATGGCGCCGGAGTTGACATCGTAAAAGCGCATCAGCAGCTTGACCATGGTGGTTTTGCCTGCGCCGGTGGGGCCGACAATGGCAACTTTCTGGCCGGGTTTTACATCGCAGCTGAAATCCCGGATAACAGTCTTTTCCGGCGTGTAGCCAAACTTGACATGGTCAAAGGTGACCTGGCCGTCAATGCAGGCGGGGTCTGCCCGGCGGGCGGGGTCAGCGTTCTGTTCTTCTTCCGGCTCACCCAAAAATTCAAACACGCGCTCCGAAGCCGCCGCCATACTTTGCAGCATGTTGCTGACCTGGGCCAGCTGCTGGATGGGCTGGGTGAAGTTGCGCACATACTGGATGAACGCCTGGATGTCACCAATGGTGATGATGCCGCGCGCGGCAAAAATGCTGCCGGAAACGGCCACTGCTACATAGCCCAGGTTGCCCACAAAGGTCATGATGGGCTGCATCAGGCCGGAAAGGAACTGGCTTTTCCAGGCGGATTCAAACAGGCGATTGTTGGCTTCGTCAAAATCATTCAGAACGGCATCTTCGCGGTTGAACGCTTTGACCACATTGTGGCCGGAATATACTTCCTCCACCTGGCCGTTCACGGAGCCCAGAACTTTTTGCTGGGCGCGGAAATATTTCTGGCTGAACCTGACCACCAACAGCACCAGCGCCATCGAGACCGGCAGGATCAAAATGGCAATCAGCGTCATCGTGGGGCTGATGGTCAGCATCATGATGAGCACGCCGATCATGGTGGTAATGCTGGTGATCAGCTGGGTAATGCTCTGGTTCAGGCTCTGGCCCAGGGTGTCCACATCGTTGGTAATGCGGGAAAGTACCTCGCCCACGGTGCGCTTTTCAAAATAGGCAAGGGGCAGGCGGTTGATCTTTTCGCTGATCTGGCGGCGGAAGTCATAACACATCTTCTGCGAAAGCCCGCTCATGATCCAGCTCTGGCAGAAACTGAACGCAGCGGAAACCAGATACATGACCAGCAGGATCAGCAGGATTTTGCCGATATAGCCAAAGTCAATGCTGCCGGTGCCCCGCAGCTTGGCCACCCAGCCGGTGGCCAGGGCAGTGGTGGCTTTGGCCAGCACCTTGGGGCCTGCAATATTAAAAATTGTGGAAAGAACGGCAAAAACAATCACGGCAATCAGGCGGAACTTGTAGTGCCCCAGCTCTGCCAGCAGGCTGCGCATGGTGCCCTTAAAGTCTTTTGCCTTTTGGGTCGTCATTCGTCCGGGATGCGGCATCAGGCTTCCCCTCCTTTCAGGTCCAGCTCTTTGTTGCTCAGCTGGCTGCGGGCAATTTCCTGGTAAGCCGGGCAGCTTTCCATCAGCTGGGCGTGGGTGCCCTTGCCCACAATGCGGCCATCTTCCAGAACCAGAATCTGGTTGGCGTGCAGCACAGTGGAAATGCGCTGTGCCACAATAATCACGGTGGCGTCGCCGGTTTCGGCTTTCAGCGCGCGGCGCAGGGCAACATCAGTCTTGTAGTCCAGCGCGGAGAAGCTGTCATCAAACAGGTAGATCTTCGGGTGTTTGGCAATGGCGCGGGCGATGGAAAGCCGCTGCTTCTGCCCGCCGGAAACGTTGGTGCCGCCCTGGGCAATGGGGCTTTCGTACCCCTCCGGCTTGGCGGAGATGAACTCTTCCGCCTGGGCAATGCGGGCGGCGGTGCGCACATCGGCATCGGTGATATTCTCGCCGCCGAATTTCAGGTTGGAATCAATCGTGCCGCTGAACAGTACGCCCTTTTGCGGCACATAACCCAAAAGGCCGCGCAGGGTGCTCTGTGGCATCTGGCGCACATCCACGCCGTCTACCGTCACGCTGCCGCCGGTCACATCATAAAAACGGGTGATCAAATGCAGCAAACTGGTTTTGCCGCAGCCGGTGGAGCCGATAATGGCCGTGGTCTGGCCGGGTTTGGCGACAAAATCAATATCGTGCAGGGCGTCCTCGCTGGAGCCGGGGTAGGTAAAGTTGACATGATGGAATGCGACTTCGCCGTTCCAGTGGTGCTGATTGAGGTCAGCGGGGATGGCTTCCGGCACCGGGTCATGGATGGCCGGCTCGGTGGTCAGCACTTCGTCAATGCGGTCCGCGGCAACGCCGGCACGGGGCAGCATCACGGCAACCATCGTCAGCATCAGGAAGGACATCACGATCTGCATCGTGTAGGTGATAAAGGCGATCATGCTGCCCACCTGCATGGTGCCTGCATCAATCTGTTTGCCGCCGAACCAGACGATCAGCAGGGAAGTGCCGTTCATAATCAGGGTCATAAAGGGCATCATGGCGGCCATTACCCGGTTGGTGAACAGCTGGGTGCGCATCAGGTCGGTGTTGGCGGCGTCAAAGCGTGCTTCCTCGTGCTGTTCGCGGCTGAATGCGCGGATGGGCATAATGCCGGTCAAAATCTCGCGGGATACCAGGTTCAGCCGGTCCACCAGCTTTTGCATGATCCTGAACTTGGGCATGGCAAACTGCATCAATATCGTAATCAGCGCCAGCAGCAAAGCGACGGCCAGCACAATGATCCAGGTCAGGCTGGAACCCGCCTGCGCCACATGGATGATGCCGCCAATGCCAAGGATGGGGGCATACGCCACCATGCGCAGCAAAATTACGCAGGTCATCTGGATCTGCTGTACATCGTTGGTGGTGCGGGTGATGAGGGATGCGGTGGAAAACTTGTCCGTTTCAGAGGCAGAAAAGCTGACCACCCGGCGGAACACACCGCGGCGCAGATCCCGCGCAATGGCAGCCGCCACGCGGGAAGCAAGCAGCCCCACCAGAACCGCGGCGGCAACCATCAACAGGGTCAGCCCCAGCATCCGGCCGCCGGTCTGCATCAGGTAGTTCATCTGTACCGCATCGCTGATGCCAAGGGCCTGATATTCCAGCCCCACCAGCAGCACTGCCTGGGCTGAAAGCCCGCTCAGCTCACTTTCGCCGGCCTGACCCATGGCTGCGGCCAGCTGGGCCTGTACGGCATCCCGGCTGAAACCGGGCATCTGGGTCATGGCCGCAAACTGGGCGGTAACGGTATCCAGCGCGGCGGCATCCGGGGCGTTGCCCTCCCCGGCTGCCTGAGCGGAAGCCAGATAGAGCACAATATCCGGGGTGGAAAATACCTCCGCCAGCGTATCCCGGTCCGCATCGGCCCGCAGCAGGCGGACCGTATAGGGGGATGCGAGCTTTTTCTGTAAGCTGGTAGCGGAGGAGAGTGCGTTGTCGGTGCCACCCGGCTGGGTGTAAGCGGCTTCCACCGCGGCGGCGTCCGCGTCCGTCATCAGCAGCTCCAGCACCTGCAGGGTGGAATCCCGCACTACTTCTGGCACAGCGTCCGCAATGCCGGACTGTTGGATGCCGGTATCCACAATTTTGCTGGTGTAGTCCGGCAGGGTCAAATCGCCGTATGCCTGCACCAACAGCAGGGCAATAATAACAAGGCAGGCCGCCCAGTGTTTGGCCAGATGTTTGAAAATTTTTGTCATGGCATCTTCTCCTTTTCGGCCAGCTGCTTTTCGTTCTGGCGCTCAATGGCCTGCAGCAGGGTTTCGGCATCCTTTGCAAACTGCTGGCAAAATTCTTCGCCCAGGTCATCCATAATGCCGGTGATGTAATCATTCAGACGGCTTTCGCAGATCAGGCGGGATTCCTCCCCTTTTGGGGTGATGCGCACCAGAGTGCGGCGGCGGTCATTGGGATCGGTCTGGCGCTGGGCCAGGCCATCCTGCTCCAGTGTGCGCAGTCCGCGGGAAATCGCCGGCAGCGGCTGCTTGAAAATCTCCGCCAGGTCCGAAACATACACGGCACCATCCTGGCCACGCACCTCAATGGCGTGGTTCAGCCCTTCCAGAATGCCAAGATGCAGCTTGGGGGCGTTGGCAAGGCTTAAAGACGCCCCGCGGCGCACAGACTTTTTCAGCCGGTCAAGATAGCGCATCACGGCTTTGCTGCGCTGGTCACCAATATGTCCCTCCATAAAGGTTCTCCTTTCTGTTGCTATATGTAAATAGTTGGCATATGTTAAGCATATGGAAACAGTATAGCCCCGCAGCCGAAAAAATGCAACGGCTGCGGGGCTGTGTTTTAAATTTGTTTACAAACTACTTATAAATCAAAGTCACCGGTAAACAGCTGCACCCAGTAGGGGTGGCCGTCCACCATGGTGTAGCCAACGCCGATGTAGTCAAAGTTTTCGCTCAGAATGTTGGCGCGGTGGCCGGAGCTGTTCATCCAGTCGTTCATCACGATCTCCGGGGTTCTCTGGCCCATGGCAATGTTTTCGCCGGCATAGCCATAGTCAATGCCCAGATGCCACAAAATGGTAAAGCATTCAGAACCGTTGGGGCGGGTGTGGCTGTATCGCTGGGAAAGCTCCTTGGCGCGGGCCGCGGCGGCAACCATCAGGCCATCGTGCTTGAGCAGGGGCTGCAGCCCGCGGGAGGTGCGTTCCTGGTTGACCAGCTCGATCACGCGGTCTGCCATGGCTTCCTCGCTGGTCGTAATGCTGGCCTGCATCACGCCGGTATCAACATCAAAAAGGTACAGATTGCCGTCGATCGTCACAATGCCTTTGGCCATGGTGCCGTACACCTGGTCAAAGTAATAGGTGCCGTCATTGTTGGTATCCCAGCCTTTTACCATGTGGCCGTTGGCATCATACCGCACCCACTTGCCGGTGCCGTCTGCGTTTTCGGCCCAGTCGCCGGCTTCGGATTCCTGGTATACATCCTTGCTGACGGCTTTAGCACCCTGCTGCACGTTATCCAGCCAGTACCAGGCATCGGAAGCCGGATCATAGATTTCTTTGCCGCGGTAGGCTGCATTGTTGGGGTCATAACCCTGGCGCTTGCCAGCCTCGTACCAGTAATCTTTGCCGTCCATGCTGTGCCACATCAGGTTGCAGCCAATGCCGGTGGTGGTATCAAAGCTGCAGGGCAGGTTGTCCACCACAATATCGCCCTTGGCCATGGCACCGGTGATCAGATCAAAGTAATAGGTGCCGTCATCGTTGGTATCCCAACCTTTAATCATATGGCCGTTTGCATCGTAGCGCACCCATTTGCCGCCGTTGGATTCCTGGTAGACATCCTT
>ERZ857745.3878-NODE-3878-length-13718-cov-3.742589_pt1 | contig 13718 bp, 10 predicted proteins | sample MGYA00519699_ERZ857745 | MGnify/ENA primary metagenome ERZ857745 (study PRJEB31778, sample SAMEA3449357) | human gut metagenome | biome: human gut; feature: human-associated habitat; material: faeces | place: United Kingdom | collected 2010/2012 ...
GACACAGCGAAGAATGAAAACTATGGACGGAAATACAGCTGCGGCACACGTTGCGTATGCGTTTACAGACGTAGCTGCTATTTACCCGATTACACCGTCTTCTCCAATGGCTGAGTCTGTTGATGAATGGGCGGCATATGGTAAGAAGAACATTTTCGGACAGACTGTTAAAATCGCTGAAATGCAGTCTGAAGCAGGTGCAGCGGGAACAGTGCACGGAGCACTTTCCGCAGGAGCGCTTACTACAACTTTCACATCATCACAGGGGCTGCTTCTGATGATACCTAATATGTACAAAATAGCAGGTGAATTATTACCGGGCGTTTTACATGTTGCAGCAAGAACAGTATCAACACACGCGCTCTGCATATTCGGAGACCACTCCGATGTAATGGCGTGCAGACAGACAGGATTTGCAATGCTGGCATCAAGCTCAGTACAGGAAGTAATGGACCTTGGCGGTATCGCACATCTTGCTTCAATCAAATCAAGAGTACCTTTCGTACACTTCTTTGACGGCTTCAGAACTTCACACGAAATTCAGAAGATAGAGGTTCTCGATTACGACGACTTAAGAAAAATGGTTGACTGGGACGCAGTTGCAGAGTTCAGAGCAAGAGCGTTAAACCCTGCTCACCCTGTAATCAGAGGTACAGCACAGAACCCTGATATCTTTTTCCAGGCAAGAGAATCTTCAAACAAGTTCTATGATGCAGTGCCTGAAATCGTAGTTGAATATATGAACAAAATCGGTGAGCTTACAGGCAGAAAATACAAGCCTTTCGATTATGTCGGCGCACCTGATGCAGAGAACGTAATCGTTGCAATGGGTTCTGTATGTGAAACAATCGAAGAAACAATGAACAAGCTTATATCAGAGGGTCACAGAGTAGGACTTATCAAAGTAAGACTTTACAGACCTTTTGTTAAGGAATATTTCCTTGATGTACTGCCTAGAACTGTTGAAAGAATTGCAGTATTAGACAGAACAAAGGAACCGGGCGCGCTGGGCGAACCTCTTTATCAGGACGTAAGAACAGCTCTTTACGGAGAGAAAAACGCTCCTGAGGTATACGGCGGCAGATACGGTCTTGGCTCCAAGGACACAACTCCTGGAATGATACATTCAATATTTGACAATCTGTATCACAAGAGACCTAAGAACAACTTCACAGTAGGTATCGAAGATGACGTTACAGGTCACTCACTTCCGTTCACTGAAGGTATCGCAAGAGAACCTGAGGGAACTATTAAGTGCAAGTTCTGGGGACTTGGCTCAGACGGTACAGTAGGCGCAAACAAGACTGCAATCAAAATCATAGGTGACAAGACTGACCTTTATGCGCAGGGGTATTTCTCATATGACTCCAAGAAATCAGGCGGAGTTACAATCTCACATCTGAGATTCGGTGAACACCCTATACAGTCAACCTACCTTATAAATCACGCTGACTTTGTTGCCTGTCACAATCAGGCATACCTGAGACAGTACGATATGCTCAAGGACCTCAAGAAGGGCGGCACATTCCTGCTCAACTGTCTGTGGACTCCTGAGGAAATCGAAAATCATCTGCCTGCAAAGGTTAAGAGAGATTTAGCAAGAAAGGACATAAACTTCTACATTATAGACGGCTGGAAGATAGCATCGGAAATCGGTCTGGGCGGAAGAATCAATATGATAATGCAGGCTGCATTCTTCAAGCTTTCAGAGGTTATGCCTTTAGATGACGCAATCAAGTATCTCAAGGAAGGTATCGAAAAGACATACAAGAAAAAAGGCCAAAAGATAGTAGATATGAACTGCGCTGCTGTAGACAAGGGCATTACTGCTATCCATAAGGTTGAAATTCCAGAAGAGTGGGCTGATGTTCAGAACCCTAAGGAAAAATACGAAGAGCTTCCTGAATTCATAGAAGAAATTCTTATCCCTATGAACCATCAGGAGGGTGACGATCTTCCTGTAAGTGCATTCTCAGGCAGAGAAGACGGTACATTCCCGTCAGGCACAAGCGCATACGAAAAACGCGGTGTTGCAATCATGCTTCCTGAATGGAAAGAAGAAAACTGTATTCAGTGTAACCAGTGTTCATTTGTATGTCCGCATGCGGCAATCAGACCTGTACTGCTTACAGACGAAGAAAAAGCAAAGGCTCCACAGTCATTCAGAACAATCCCTGCAATCGGCAAGGAACTCAAGGGACATCACTACAGAATGCAGGTTTCAGCTCTTGACTGTCTTGGCTGCGGCAACTGCGCAGACATATGTCCTGCAAAGGAAAAGGCTCTTGTAATGAAGCCTTACGCAGAAGAACTTCAGGAAGCTGACGACTGGAAGTATGCAATGAGCATTCCTCGCAAGGATAAGCTTGTTGACACCCATACTGTAAAGGGAAGTCAGTTTGCAAAACCGTACATTGAATTCTCAGGCGCATGTGCAGGCTGCGGAGAGACTCCGTACATCAAGCTCATAACTCAGCTGTTTGGCGACAGAATGATGATTGCAAACGCAACAGGCTGCTCATCAATATGGGGCGCTTCAGCACCGTCAATGCCTTACTGCACTGACGAAAACGGCAGAGGACCTGCATGGTCAAACTCGCTGTTTGAAGACAATGCTGAATTTGGATACGGACTGTTCCTGGCTCAGAAGCAGATGAGAGAAAAAATCGAACACGACATGAGAGCGCTGCTCCAGCTTGACGTTGACGAGTCACTCAGAGAAGCTGTCGTTGAATGGCTTGACAATATGAATGACGGTTCAGTATCAAGAGAAAAGAGCGAAGCTGTACTCAGAGAAATCGAAGACCTTAATACAAATGACGATATAATAATCAGACTTTGCCAGCGTATTGCAGAGAAGAAGGATTACCTTGTAAAGAAATCTGTATGGGCTCTTGGCGGTGACGGCTGGGCTTACGATATCGGCTACGGCGGACTTGACCACGTTCTTGCTTCAGGCGAAAACATCAACGTTCTTGTATTCGATACAGAAGTATACTCAAATACAGGAGGTCAGGCTTCCAAGTCGACTCCTACAGCAGCTATTGCCAAGTTTGCGGCTTCCGGAAAGAGAATCCGCAAAAAAGACCTGGGCAAGCAGGCAATGTCATACGGATATGTATATGTTGCACAGGTTGGAATGGGCGCAGACAAGAACCAGCTTATGAAGGCTATCACAGAAGCAGAAAGCTACGACGGACCTTCGCTGATAATCTGCTACGCACCTTGCATCAACCACGGTCTTTCAAAGGGTATGGGCAAATCACAGGAAAACATCAAGGATGCTGTTGACTGCGGTTACTGGCAGCTTTACAGATACAACCCTATGCTCAAAGAAAAGGGTGAAAATCCGTTTATCCTCGATTCAAAAGAGCCAAACGGCAAATTCAAGGAATTCATTATGGGACAGACAAGATATTCATCACTTGCAAAGGAATTCCCTCAGGTTGCCGACAAGCTGTTTGAACTGACAGAAAAACAGGCAATGGAAAGATACGAGGGCTACAAGAAACTTTCAGAAATGAAATAAACAACTTTGACATACTAAAGGGACTTTCGCATTTAAGCGAAAGTCCCTGAGTCTTTTTTGTACTATCTGCCCGCTACATGATTTTTGATTGCCTCAAATACTGTGTCGCTGATGTCATGCTCCATTTTGCATGCATCATCTGCTGCTGTTTCCTCATCGACTCCAAGTCCTGTGAGAAAATTTGTAAGCAGAGTGTGGCGTTCGTAGATTTTCTCCGCGATTTCGCGGCCGGCATCGGTAAGAGTGATATATCCGTCTTTGTCAACTGTGATAAATTCGCCTTCTTTGAGAAGTCTGACAGCGCGGCTTACACTTGGCTTTGAAAAATTCATATATTCTGCAACATCGAGAGATCTGACATCTCTAATCTGTTTAGAAAGCACATAAATTGTTTCAAGATACATCTCACCGGATTCGTGTAAACGCATATTGAAACCTCCAATCTGATAAATTACAGAAATATTCTATCACTTACAAATGTGAAAAGTAAGGAAATGACGGCAGGACAGTGCGATTTTTACTGGTTTTTTAAAACAAATCCCCGGTTATATATTGAACAGAAAAAACGAATGTTGTATAATGAAAGATAATATTTTTTAAAAAAGTTATTACATTTACATATAGTTATAAAGGAGAATTAAATGGCGCAGTATATAAATGAACCATCAAGAACCTTCAATGAATTCCTGCTTATTCCGGGATATTCATCAAAAGAATGCAGAGTAGAAAACGTAAGCCTTAAGACACCTATTGTCAAGTTTAAAAAAGGTGAAGAGCCGGCACTGAGTATGAATATACCTCTGACGTCTGCTGTAATGCAGGCCGTTTCGGACGACGGTATGGCTATAGCTCTTGCAAAGGAGGGCGGAGTTTCCTTTATATTCGGCTCACAGTCGGTTGAAAGTCAGGCTGCAATGGTAAGCAGAGTCAAGAACCACAAGGCAGGCTTTGTTACAAGCGATTCCAATTTAAGACCTGACCAGACTCTGAGAGATGTTTTAGAGCTCAAGGAGCGTATGGGACATTCAACCATAGCGATTACCGATGACGGTACTGCAGACGGCAAAATACTTGGTATTGTAACAAGCAGAGATTACCGTATCAGCAGAATGAGCATGGATGATAAAATAGAAACCTTTATGACTCCGTTTTCAGAGCTTGTATACGGACACGAGGGAATTACTCTTTCGGAAGCAAACGATATGCTGTGGGATCACAAACTCAATGCTCTTCCTATCATAGACAAAAACCAGAGGCTTGCATATTTTGTATTCCGTAAGGATTACGATTCTCACAAAAACAATCCTAATGAACTCCTTGACGACCACAAGAGATATGTTGTGGGGGCAGGTATCAATACCAGAGATTATGAGCAGAGAGTTCCGGCTCTTGTAGAGGCGGGCGCTGATATCCTGTGCATAGATTCTTCCGAAGGATATTCGGAGTGGCAGGCAGATACTATTAAATATATCAGATATAAATACGGCGATGAAGTTAAGGTCGGAGCAGGCAACGTTGTTGATGCCGAAGGCTTCAGATATCTGGCGGAGGCAGGCGCCGACTTTGTCAAAATCGGTATTGGCGGAGGCTCCATATGTATCACAAGAGAGCAGAAAGGCATAGGCAGAGGACAGGCTTCTGCGGTAATAGAGGTTGCGCAGGCCAGAAATGAATACTTTGAGGAAACAGGCATATATATACCAATCTGTTCAGACGGAGGTATAGTATATGATTACCATATGACACTTGCGCTTGCAATGGGAGCAGACTTCCTGATGCTTGGCAGATACTTCTCAAGATTTGACGAGTCACCTACAGCCAAGCTGAATATAAGCGGCAACTATGTCAAGGAATACTGGGGCGAGGGCTCCAACAGAGCGAGAAACTGGCAGAGATACGACCTTGGCGGAGATGCGAGAATGAAATTTGAAGAGGGCGTTGATTCATATGTTCCGTATGCAGGCTCACTTCACGATAACGTAAACGTGTCACTTACAAAGGTTAAATCCACAATGTGCAACTGCGGCGCGCTTACAATCAGAGAATTGCAGGACAAGGCAAAGCTGACAATAGTATCGGCAACCTCAATCGTTGAGGGCGGCTCTCACGATGTAATTCTCAAGGATACTTCAAACAATGTAATCAAATAATAGGAGGAATAGATTTATGGCAATCTCAAAAGAAAACTTACGTCCGGAAACACTGGAAAGAATTATAACCCCTGATCTTGCTCAGAAATTTATAGATGAGCAGATAGCGGAAATCAAAGCACAGGTGGGAGATAAAAAGGTACTGCTTGCACTGTCAGGCGGTGTAGACTCATCAGTAGTGGCAGCACTCCTCATAAAAGCAATAGGCAATCAGCTTGTATGCGTACACGTTAATCACGGACTGCTCCGTAAGGGAGAGCCTGAACAGGTTATACAGGTATTCAAGAACGAACTTGGCGCAAACCTTGTTTATGTTGATGCGGTTGACAGATTTTTAGACAAGCTTGCAGGTGTTGACGACCCTGAACGCAAGAGAAAAATCATAGGCGATGAGTTCATCAGAGTATTTGAAGAAGAGGCAAGAAAGCTTGACGGTATAGAATTCTTGGGACAGGGCACAATTTACCCTGATATCTTGGAGTCAGACGGAGTTAAGGCTCACCACAATGTCGGCGGTCTTCCTGAAGACTTACAGTTTGAACTGGTTGAACCTGTAAAATTCTTATACAAAGACGAAGTAAGAGTTGTAGGTAAGCAGCTTGGACTTCCTGACAATATGGTATACAGACAGCCGTTCCCGGGTCCGGGACTTGGAGTAAGATGCACAGGAGCTATTACAAGGGACAGACTTGAAGCCGTAAGAGAAGCGGATGCTATCGTAAGAGAAGAAATCGGCAAGCTCAATCCTGCGCCTTGGCAGTACTTCGTTGCAATTCCTGATCTTAAATCAACGGGAATTAAAGACGGCAAGAGATATATGGGCTGGGCTGTAGTAATTCGTGCCGTAGATACAGTTGATGCCGTAACAGCCAAGGCTGTTGAAATTCCGTTTAGCGTATTAGCTACAATTCGTGACAGAATTATGGCTGAGGTTGACGGAGTTAACAGAGTGCTCTGGGATATCTCAGACAAGCCTTTATCAACAATTGAGTGGGAATAATATGATTTGGCGGACAAAATGAAAGATAAAAAAATACCGGCGCGTGTAACAGTGCTGCTGGTTTTCATAGTACTGCTGTTTACATCGGCGACAGGCGGATATGCACAGACGCAGGACGACGCAGCAACAGTGCAGGAGCCATTGGTGCAGGAATATGACAAAATCAGTATAGATAAGCTTACGGTTGTTCTTGACAGCTATCTGGTTATGGCAGACGGCTCAGATTTAACTCCTGAAGTTGTTTCCGTCAGCGGTCAGACTGACGGTTCCCAGGAAGACCTTGTTTTAGAGCCTGATGAGTATGTGGTGAAATACTATCGTATACATAGCTTCAGTGAAGAAATTTATGAAGAAACAGAAACTATAAGTGAGATAGGAGAATACAAAGTAACAGTTACTGCAAAGGATACAGATAAGTACACAGGGGAGGCTTATGCGCTTTTTTCGGTTACAGGCAAACCTCAGAAGCTTACGATTGCAAAGACAAAGTATACTTTGACGGTGGGAAGTAAGGGACCGTTGCTTCAGCCTGAGGCAGACGGAGACGGCAGTGGATTTTTATTTGTTTCTTCTGATTCTGACGTGGTACGTGTTTTGAGCAGCGGTCAGACTGAAATTCTGAAACCGGGTCGGGCAAGTGTCACTGTTTCTACAGAGGGTACAATGCTTTTCCAGCCCGCGGAAGTGCAGGTTGTATTTGAAGTAAAGCCGGACAAAACATCTTGGAAAACCAAAGCATTTAAACGACAGAAATCTAAGGTTACACTGATGTGGAAAAAACAGTCCGGTGTAACGAGCTATGAAGTCGCTTATGCAACGCAGAAAGACTTCGCAAAACACAAAAAAACCAAAACGGTAAAAGAGAATCTTTCAAAGACGACTTTAAAGGGTCTCAAGAAAGAAAAAACCTATTACGTTAAGGTGAGGGCATTAGTCGAAACGACGGATACCCGCGGAAACAAAAGAACCATAGCGGGGCCATGGTCCTCGGTTCGCAAAATTGCAGGCTGAGCAAATGCGTATACTATGCAATTTAATCAAGTTTTCCGACGATTTGTCGGATATGCTTAAAATTCTTTTTTAATTGATTTTTAAGAGCCTTAGGCGCATTTTCATAAAGATTGCCATTGCAGTCTTTATCTTCGGGAATGAGCACAAAAGGCTTTTTTTCGTATTCATCCAGCATATAGCACGGATAATAGGTTTGATCTGCAAGCATAATTTCGCCGGACTCGTTCCTTTCGAGTGTAAGCGATAAAATTATAGTTTCTTTTGTCTTAGGGTCGAGCATTGAAGAAGTGAAATTGCCCATTGAATATATGTACGGAGTTACGGTGCCCCGATAGAGAAGGGGTTCATAAGGCTGCAAAACATGCGGATGTGAACCGACGATGTAGTCGACCCCTGCATGTGCAAGCATTATGCCGTAACGCATCTGCCTTGGTGCCGGGAGATGCGAGTACTCAGTTCCGGAGTGATTATATGCAATAATATACTCCGCGCCTGCTTTGCGCAGAGCATGAACATCAGAATTCATTTTATCCTGAACCGGTCTGTTTAACATAATGTCCTGCTCCTCATCAGTCAGAAATTTATCTTTTAAATTGTAATAGGCGGCATATGAAATAACTCCTACTTTAATGCCGTTTTCCTCAATGATAAAATAGCGTTTTGAATTTTTGTCAGCAAAAAGTCCTGTATGCGGAATGCTGCGGCTGTCCAGTTCCTCCAGAGTTTCGACAATTCCGGTTTTGCCTCCGTCGCAGGCATGGTTGTTTGCCATTATGAACCCGTCAAATCCCGCGTATTCCAGAGCATCAAGCCACTCCTCCGGCGCATTGAGATACGGTTTGTTCTGAAGACGCGACATGTCCTTTGAAAGAGGAAGGCTTTTGCTTACAAGTGTTTCGAGATTGCCGACAACTATATCGGCCTTGTCAAAAATGTTTTTGACATATTTGAACGTCGGCTTAAAATTATAGCTTGTGCCGTCAAATGCCCTGAGCTGCTGAACTCTCTGGCACATTAAATCCCCTGTCAGCATAACGGTGACTGTATCTGTTTCTGTTCCATTAACCGGATTATCAGTGCCTGCAGGTACCTCATCGGCAAAAGACACTGTTGTAAATAAAAGCATGGCTGCCAGTGTGAGGGCAGCAGCAATAAGTTTTTTTCGTTTAAGTATACCCAATTGGATTATCCCCCTCAACTGTAAAAAAGGTTTAAATATTTATTAAACAACATTCTAACATAGATGCCGAAGGTTGTCACGAAGTGTCACAAAGAACAACACGGATTTTCAGCGGCGTTCGTCAATATATATGCTGAACCCCTTGAAAAAATCGGGAATTTGGTATACAATAATTAACAATATTTTTTGTAAAGAAATGATTTATATGAGTCGGGGCAGTTCACAGACATTGGGTGTTGCAAAGGCAATGTAATCAGGTAGTTGAGGTAGATGTTATGAGAGAAAATATAATAGTTTTGGACTTCGGCGGTCAGTATAATCAGCTGATTGCCCGCAGGGTTCGCGAATGCAATGTATACTGCGAAGTCCATCCTTATACAATTTCGATTGAAGAATTAAAGGCGCTGGCTCCGTCGGGAATTATTCTGACGGGCGGTCCCAACAGTGTGTACGGCGAGGACTCGCCGCAGTGCAGTCCTGAACTTTTTAAGCTTGGAATTCCGATGCTGGGTATTTGCTACGGTGCACAGCTTCTTGCCCACCAGCTGGGAGGCAGAGTTGCAACCGCGCCGGTAAGTGAATACGGCAGAACCGAGGTTACCATTGATGACCGCAGCGGTCTGCTTGCAGAGCTTGGTGTGGGCGGTCCGGAAACAACGGGATGCGGAACGGTAGGCAATACAATTATGTGGATGAGTCACACAGACTATATTGAAACAGTTCCTGAGGGCTTCAAAGTGACGGCGCATACACCGGTTTGCCCGGTGGCCGCTATGGAAAATGCAGAGGCAGGTTTCTATGCGACACAGTTCCACCCGGAGGTTATGCACTCCATAGAAGGATTTAAGATATTACAGAATTTTGTTTTCAAAGTTTGCGGGTGTAAAGGCGACTGGAAAATGGACAGCTTTGTTGAGACGACTATTCGTGAAGTACGTGAAAAGGTCGGTGACGGCAAGGTGCTCTGTGCACTTTCGGGAGGCGTGGACTCTTCAGTTGCGGCTGTACTGCTGTCAAAGGCTGTTGGCAAGCAGCTTACCTGCGTTTTCGTTGACCACGGACTGCTCCGTAAAAATGAAGGAGATGAGGTTGAGGCAGTATTCGGTCCAAACGGCCCATATGATTTAAACTTTATCCGCGTGAATGCGCAGGAACGTTTTTATTCAAAGCTTGCCGGCGTAACCGAGCCGGAAGCAAAGCGTAAAATCATAGGCGAGGAGTTTATCCGTGTATTTGAAGAGGAAGCAAAGAAAATCGGCGCTGTTGATTTCCTTGTTCAGGGCACCATCTATCCGGACGTAATTGAGTCCGGACTTGGCAAATCCGCAGTTATCAAGTCACATCACAATGTAGGCGGCCTGCCGGATTACGTTGATTTCAAGGAGATTATCGAACCGCTTCGCATGCTGTTCAAGGACGAAGTGCGCCGCGCCGGTCTGGAACTGGGAATTCCTGATTATCTTGTATTCCGTCAGCCTTTCCCGGGACCAGGGCTTGGAATACGCATCATCGGTGAAGTCACTGCCGAAAAGGTAAAAATCGTGCAGGATGCCGATTACATTTATCGTGAGGAAATTGCACGCGCCGTTAGTGAGGGACAGATTCCGCAGTTCGGACAGCCGGGTGCTCTGGGACAGTATTTTGCGGCTCTTACCAACATTCGCTCTGTAGGTGTTATGGGCGACTTCAGAACCTATGACTACGCCATTGCGCTTCGTGCAGTGACGACCAGCGATTTTATGACTGCCGAGGCGGCGCATCTGCCTTGGGATCTGATTGATCGTGTTACCACTCGTATTGTCAATGAAGTTGACTGTGTTAACCGAGTTGTGTATGACTGCACCGGCAAGCCGCCTGGAACGATTGAGTTTGAATAACGGACAGAAATGCCGAAAGCCTGTATTTATGCGGACTTCCGGCATTTACTTTTCCTGATGAGTTTATGGCAGGATAGGAGGATGAAAATGATAACAGATGCATTTGACAATTCAGAGGTTTTATTTGGAACAAAAGATTTTTATGGAGAACAAAAACATTTATGCGATAAGTGTATGATCGTATTTTCAGAACTGATATTTGAATACATGCTTGATACATATGAGCATCAGGAAGTTGGTGTGATAAGATGTTGCAATGGGATTACACCAGTGTATGTTTTTGACATAGAGGGAATGAAAATAGCCGGATATTTAAGTCATATCGGTTCTGCGCTGGCAGGTGGAGATGTAATAGATGTAAACTGGCTTACTGGTGCTGTGAAGTTTATTATGTTTGGCTCGGCAGGATCATTAGACAGTGGGCTGACAACAGGTAAATTTGTGATACCGACACACAGTTATCGGGAAGAGGGACTAAGTTATCATTATGCGCCTCCGGCAGATTACATAGAGGTGAAAAATGCAAAAACAGTCAAAGCGATATTTGATGAATTAAAACTTCCAAATGTTTTGGGAAAAGTCTGGACAACGGATGCAATATATCGGGAAACAAAAGCCAAATTTGATGCGAGAAAAAAAGAGGGCTGCATTGCTGTGGAGATGGAACTTGCCGGAGTTCAGGCAGTCTGTGACTTTTATGGATGGGAATTATATAATTTTCTAGTTACCGGGGATGTATTAGATCAGGCAGTTTATGATGTTTCCGGGCTTGCGGATGCCAATCATAATATGGATAAATTATATGTTGCAATTGAGATTGCAAAGAGAATTTGAAATGGGGAAGGAGTATCAACGAATGGTAAAGAAAATCACACGCGATCCAATGTTTCTTGCGCAGAAATCAGTGGACGCGACCGAAGCAGACAAGCAGGTGATAACGGATCTGTTGGATACTTTAAGAGCAAATTTAGATCACTGTGTCGGGATGGCGGCGAACATGATCGGAGTGAGCAAAAATATTATTGTAGTGGCAGCAGGACCATTTCAGTTTGCAATGATCAATCCGGTGATCGCAAAGAAAACGGGGGCTTTTCAGACAGAGGAAGGTTGCCTTTCGCTAGATGGAGTAAGACCATGCACAAGATACAAAGAAATTGAAGTAGACTATCTGGACACAAATTTTAAGAAGCAGCATGGTAAATACACGGGCTGGACTGCCCAGATTATCCAGCATGAGATAGATCACTGCAATGGGATCGTTATATAATTTTGAAAGAAATCAATCTGAGGAGGAAAATCATATGTTATTGATCTGCTATCCAAAGTGTACCACATGCCAGAAAGCAAAGAAATGGTTAGAAAGTCAGGGCATCGCATACACAGAGCGTAATATCGCAGAAGAAAATCCAACTTATGCGGAATTAAAAGAATGGTATAAAAAAAGTGGACTGCCATTAAAAAGATTTTTTAATACGAGTGGACTTTTATACAAAAGCATGCAGTTGAAGGATAAATTACCGGGAATGGGCGAGGAGGAGCAGTTAAAACTTCTTGCAACAGACGGTATGCTTGTGAAGCGTCCGCTGGTTGTGGATGGAGATACTGTGCTGACCGGTTTTAGGGAAGTGGAGTGGACCGAAAAACTGCTCTCATAAAAGAAAATTTTGATGGAAGGAATGAATATGACGACGAATCATCTGATTTTAGATTTTTCACATGTCTATTGTGACGAGAAGATACCAAAGAATGATAGAGTTCACTGGCTGGACTGTTCTGATATTGCGGAATGTGATTTATATTGTTCTAAACGTGCAGAAGAAGAGATCAGAGCGAGGATTGAACCGTATGGAATCCGCGGAATTCATTTTCTGGATTCTGGAAATTATCACTATGTAACAGGCATCATGACGGCGTTGATTAAACAGAAATTTTCTTTAATTTTGCTTGACCATCATACAGATATGCAAAAACCGATGATTGAGCATATGACAAGCTGTGGCGATTGGGCAGGAAAAGTATTAAAAACAAATCCATGGTTACAGCAGTTGATTTTGATTGGACCGCAGGAGCGTGATATCCAGCAGATATACAGTGAAAAAGAAGGTCTGGTGACCAGCACAGAACTGCGGGAAAAACTAGTTACTTTTTCGGCAGAAGAGATTCAAAGTGGAGAAGCTGGAAATAAAATTTCGAAAATAAAAAAGAACTTTCCGGTTTACATTTCCATAGACAAGGATATCTTGGATGAAGAATATTCAGAGACAAATTGGAGTCAGGGAAAAATGTCATTGCCTGTGCTAGAACGATTGCTGATGCCATTTTTAAAGAGTGGAAATATTTTAGGCATTGATATTTGCGGGGAATGTCAACAGGGAATGCCATTGCCGCAGTATTTGGAAGCAGAGGAGATTAATGGAGAAACAAATAAAGAATTGTTTGATTTTCTGATGCATTACTCGCACATGTAAAGTGTGAATGAGCAGTGTATTTTGTAAAAGTTCTTGACAACTTCTGATTTTTGCGTAAGATAAAGGATAGAAAAAAGAAAGGCACGCATGTGATGGGTGAATGGAATGATTAACAGATAATTTGATTCAGAAGAAGGAAAGTGAAAGCTTTCTGTGTAAACAAGACAGACAGTTAGGAAACCCGGGGAAAGGGTTTGTTTGTGTGTTTCTGAATTAGGTTATTTGAAAATCTCATTTGCTGACATCGGTGTGGAAGATAGATATTACAATGTAGCATGTAATGCGGGACATCATGGATTTATGGATGAAGATGGTATTATGTAAACTAAAAGCAGATACCGTGATATCCATCCAGAGTGATCGTAACTGCCAGAATAAGAGATTTCAAAAAGTCTGTTTCAGGAAACTGGAACAGACTTTTTTTCCCCTGCGGAAAACGAGGGAGGACAAATCCTCTGCTCACCAGAGGGTTCGCATTTTCCTACGGAAAACAAGGAGGATTA
>ERZ857745.3879-NODE-3879-length-13716-cov-12.467901_pt1 | contig 13716 bp, 8 predicted proteins | sample MGYA00519699_ERZ857745 | MGnify/ENA primary metagenome ERZ857745 (study PRJEB31778, sample SAMEA3449357) | human gut metagenome | biome: human gut; feature: human-associated habitat; material: faeces | place: United Kingdom | collected 2010/2012 ...
AACAGAAAAGAAAACAGTTAATGAAACAAAATTAAGTGAAACAGCAATAGAAGATTCAATAGATAAAGCATATGATTCTGTTGTAACTGTAGAAAGCTATAAAAATAATCAAAATATAGGTAGTGGATCAGGATTTGTATATAAAGTAGATGATAATAAAGGTTACATACTTACAAATCATCATGTAATAGATTCTGCAGATAAAATAGAAGTTATTTTATCAGACAATGAAACAGTAGAGGTTAAATTACTTGGTAGTGATGAATATACTGATATAGCTGTTCTTTCAATAGATAAAAGTAAAGTTAAGAAGGTTGCTACTTTAGGCAATAGTGATAATATTAATTTAGGATCAACAGTAATAGCAATTGGTAGCCCTATGGGATCAGATTATAGCGGTTCTATAACAAGAGGTATTATATCTGGTAAAGATAGAATGATAGAATCTAATTCTATAATAGCAAAAGTAATACAAACAGATGCTGCAATAAATCCTGGTAATAGTGGTGGACCACTTGTTAATTTAGCAGGTGAAGTAATAGGTATTACATCTATGAAACTTGCAACAGAAGAAATAGAAGGTATGGGATTTGCAATACCAATAAATGATGTTAAGAACTATGTTACATACCTAGAAAAAGGAGAAGAAATAAAAAGACCATCAATAGGTATATCAGTAATAGAAGCAAGTAATAAATATAGTTTATATAGATATAACATAAATTTAGATAGTAATATAAAATCAGGTGTTGTAATAGTAAAATTAGAAAATGGTTATTCAGCAGAAAAATCAGGATTAAAAGTTGGAGATGTAATAACTAAATTTGATGATAATAAAGTAACTAACGTTAGTACACTTAGATATTATTTATACGAACATAAAACAGGTGATACTATTAAAGTAACATATATAAGAGACGGAAAAGAAAGTACACTTGATATGAAATTAATTGAAAAGGACTAGAAAAACTAGTCCTTTTATGTTAGATTATAAGTGGTGAAACATATGAAAAAAATAAAATTTAAATATATTATACTTTTTCTAATTCCAATTTTATTTTTTATTCAATATAATTTAAGAATTGATAATGATTTTTGGTTTACAATTAAAGAAGGGGAGTATGTTATTAACAATGGTTTTCCAAATGTTGTTCCATTTACTATATATGATAATCTAAATTTTATATATCAAAGTTATGGAGCAGGAGTAATATTTTCTTTTATTTATAAATTACTTGGTACATATGGAATATTATTTTTTGTTATATTTATTTTAATTATTATGACATATTTTTATTATAGATTATGTGTGAAAGTATCAAATAATAATGAAAATATCTCAATATTAGTAACAGTAATTACTATGAGTTTATTAGCTATTAATTATATAACAACAAGACCACAAATATTTACTTATTTAAATTTAATAATTGTACTTTATATCATGGAATTATATTCAAATACAAATAATAGAAAATATTTGTACATATTACCTATAATTTCTTTAATTCAAAGTAATATTCATTGTATGTTTTTCTTTATGCTAATAATATTTATGCTTCCTTATATATTTAATAATTCAAAAGAATATGAGATAAAACCAATATTAGTAACAATGCTATTTATGATTTTAACAGGTTTAATAAATCCATATGGAATAAATAATTTATTATATGTTTTTAATTCATATGGGCAAAACATTTTAGAAAAAACTATTAAGGAATTACAACCATTATCATTTTCAAGCTTATTTGGTAAAATACATATATTTATTATATTAATTATTTATATTTTATATTTTAAATCCAGAAAAAAAATACCTATTAGATATTTGTTATTATTATTTGGTACAACATATCTTGCTTTTGATACATTAAGAGGTGTTTCGTTATTTATAATAGGTTCATTTTTTCCACTTGCATATTTATATAAAGATATACCAAATATTGATATAACAAAATATATACCAAAAATAATAAAAGTTTTAATAACCATTATCTTATTTATAATTAGTTTAATAATAATATTTACACCAAGAAATTATTATCCAGATGTAAAAGAACCAATTGATTACTTAGTTAATAATTATAAAATAAGTGATATAAAATTATATACATCATTTTCTGATGGAAGTTATGCTGTGTATAAAGGCATAAAATGTAGTATGGATCCAAGAGCAGAAGTATTTTTAAAGAAAAATAATCATAAATTTGATATTTATAAAGAATATAATGATTTACAAAGTGGAATAATAAATTATGAAGATTATTTAAAAAAATATAATTTCACACATTTACTTATAAATAAAAAAGATTATTTATATAATAAATTAGAAAAAAATAGTTATAATTATATAGTTATCAAAGAATATGAAAATTATATAATATATATTAGAAAAGATTTATTAAATTAACATTTATTTACAGTTATTTTAATAATTAATTGACAATTCAAAATAATAGTTATAAAATAAAAGTATAATTAAATGTTAGGAGGAGAAATCAAATGGGAAATACAGGATTATGTAGCAATACAAATTTATTACAAGTAATACATATTGTTAGAACAGTTATAAATATTTTACAAATCGCAGTTCCAGTAGCACTTATTTTATGGGGAACTTTAGATATTGGTAAAGCAGTTATTGCTGGAGATGAAAAGAAAATGAAAGAGGCACAAAAACCTTTCATTAAAAGAATTGTTTATGCTGTAATCGCATTTTTAGTTCCATTTATTGTTAGTATCGTTATGGGATATGTTGGAAATACTGAATGGAAGAATTGTTGGTCAGCAGCCAAAGATGTTGAAGTTAGTAATGGTACAATAGCAAACGACCCACTATATCAATAAAAATTTAATAAAAAGAGAACAAACATGTTCTTTTTTTTTGTATTTTATGTTATTATATTATTGGGAAAGTAGGTTTATTACTATGAAAAATAAAATAACTAAGTTTTTAACAATATTATTAATAATTTTTATATCGCTTTTTATTAATCAAAATAAGGTAGAAGCTAAAGAATTTATTGAATGTGATTATATGGCACCTATGTCATATATGGATTCAAATAGTATGCCATCTAGGATTCAATTTGATTTTAAATATCATGAGAAATATACTAGAACATGGTTTTATGGACTTCATACATCTTATGATTCTATGATGATAGATGCTCCATCTGTTAGTATTGATTCTTTTTGTATATCTAAAATTAATTCAGGAACGTTTAATTCCGATAACGATGTTAGTTATGATAGATATGACTATAATGGCATGTATTTGGCAGTAGTCATTACTCCGGAAATAGTCAATCAAAATGATGCGAATAATATTAAACAATCTAGAATAGCAATTAATTATAAATTTGATAATATTCCAACTTCAACATATATAAAAATATATGTTGAAGATTCTAAGTTAAAGGTAAAGAGTGCAACTAAAGATGAATATCAATCATACATTAAAAATAATCAATATTTACCTAATAGTAAGTCCAATCAAATGCTTAATTTGCAAACAATTAGTGGTCTTGAGACACGTGTAAATCAGGTTAATGGTGATAAAACAAATGGTATTGCCCCTGTTTATGATGATAAATCAAATTTAAAAAAATACATTCAATCAACAGGGGGAATTGTATTAGTAAATACATCAAATCCAGAAGCTTATCCAAGTAGTGTATGGAATAAATTTAAGGCTGAGGAAGATAGGCTAGGTGTTGATTATTCAAATTTAAAAATAGATCAAGAAAAAACTAACAAAAAAACATATACTAGGGATTATTATGATGCAACAAAAACAAAGTGGCATAATTATATGCAAGAGGCAATTAACAATCCTAAAACTGGGAAAGCAAAAGTAAATAATGATATGTTTCAACATTGGTGGGATAAAGTTTCAAGGTATGTTTTTGAGGAAGATTTGGAATTATATAGAAAGTATTTTGTGTACATTTATGAAGGAAATACGGAAATTATGTCTAAAGATAATTACAAAAATTATTTAGAGACAATAGATCATCTTATTGGTTCTGAAAATTATTCTGATGATGTAAATTGTTTGGAAAAGAATCCATGTGCATCGTATTGTAATACTTCAGATGCAAAGAATTTTATGTGTTCTGGAATTGCATTTGATCAATGTACATCTAATTCTCAGGATTATAAAACGTGTAAAAAAGCATATGATTTATGTAAAAATGTACCTTCTTCTAATTATGATTCATGTATGATTGGATATATGGGTGAAGAAAAGTATTCAAACCTTAAAAAGAAAAATGAAGAATTAAAAAAAGAACTTAATGATTTAAGGGATGAGGAATTAAAACAGGCTTCAGACAGTCTATACAGAATAACTGGTCCATCATTGAATATAGATTTTAAGAAAAAATATGAATTGACTTGTGATGATGTAGAGGTATTTCGAGTATTGTATTTAATAATCGAGATTTCTGCACCAATATTAGTTATATTATTTGGGTCTATTGATTATGCAAAAGCAGTAATGGCATCAGATGTAGAAAAAATGCAAAATATAAAGAAGAATTTTCCAAAAAGATTGGGTCTATTATTATTATTTATATTTATACCACTTATTATAAGTATTATATTAGGACAATTTTCAAATTTAGATACAAAATTAATGAGATGTATAGTAAATGGAGGTTAGGAGGTAAAATATGGGTGGCTTATTAAGAAAATTACTTGCATACATATGTAAACCAATATATAAATTTATTCCAAATGTATATTCAATATTTTACAATATAGCAAATACTCGTTTGTTTCAAGAGGGCGATACAACAGTACAACAATTAAGTGCTAATATATATGTTCTTGTTAGTGTTGTTATGTTATTTGCATTCTCAGTAACAATTTTATCGGCGATTGTTAATCCAGATTTATTGAGTGATAAGAAAAAAGGTGTTGCTGCAATATTTAAAAGATCAATTATTGGATTAGTACTTATTGTTGTAATTCCATTTGCGTTTGATGAAATGTATAAAATTCAAGAAAATGTAATGGATAACAACTTGATAGAAAAAATAATTGTTGGTTCGGATTTTAAATGTAGAGAAGGAGAAGAGGGTGAATGCGAAAAAGGTGGTAAAGGTGGTAATGGTGGTCAAGTTATAGCAGGAAATTTAATTTCATCCGTTTTATATCCTATTGATGATGAAGTTGAAATATCTGAAGATTTAAATGAAAGTTATTCTGATATGGTGAGAAAAGATATAAAAAATATTGGAATTATTGCCAAAAATATTAACATCACAACAGATGGTGATACAAAGAATTGGGGAAAATTTGATGATGATAATTATACATTTCAGTTTGATGGATTAATTGCCATTGTTGCAGGAATTGCAACCTGTTATATACTTTTATTATATGCTATTGATATGGCAGTAAGAGTATTTAAATTGACATTTTTAGAGTTAACAGCCCCAATATCTATTGTTGCATATATGGCATCAGGTGAAAAAGTACTAAATTCTTGGGGAAAAGAAGTAATGAAAACTTTTTTAGATGTTTTTGTTAGAATAGCAGCTATGGCAATTTATCTATTTTTTATCAGTAGTTTGGCTTCATATTTAAATACAATTGATAAGGGAGATCATGACTGGAGTTTTACTTTAAAGGCTTTATTAATAGTTGGAATGTTAATGTTTGTTAAACAATTACCTGATTACGTTAATAAAGTATTTGGCACAGATATTAAACTACAAGGTGGTATTGGAGATAGACTTGGTCAAATGGCTGTAGTTGGAAAACAAGCACAGGCTGCATGGGGTGCGGTTAAGCAAGCAGCTAAAGTTGGTGCTGGCGCAGCGGGTTTAGGTTTAGCAGCTGTAGCTAATCCACTCGCAGCAGCAGGAGTTGGGCTTGGTTATAAAGCTTGGAACAGCGGTTTTAAAAAACTTGGTGCACGTGCTGGAAAAGAAACTGCAACAGGCAAAGCCCTAACAATGGCTGGTAAAACGGCAGGAGCATATTTAAAAGGAAAGGGTTTAACATCTGGTCTTGCAGATGCAAAAAAAGCGTATTCTGAATCAGATTTTGGACTTGAACGTATAGCTAATAAAAATTACAAAGAGGCTACCAAAAACAATGAGAAATTTAATAATAAAATGGGATTTAATGAGTATGGTCAATCAACTAATGCTGAAAAAGATTTAGCAACATTCAATTCAAATGTAGTAAAAGATTTAGGAAAATCTTCAGCACAAGCAGTAAAAAAATTAAATGAGGCAAATTTAAGGAAAGCCACTATTGATCAAATTTCATCGGATAAAGATGCAATTATTTCTGAACTTGATTCACTTAAGACTAATGCAAAAACAACGGCAGCAGTTAATGCTATAGAAGCTATTAAGAATTCTTTTGCAACAGGTAAAATGTCTTCTAATGTAATGAGAACTAAATTAAATGGTTTGATTGATGCTGGTGAAATAGATAGTTCGAGCGGTATAAAGATATCTGGTAAATTAGATAGTATTGAAAATACACTTGATAATAATACAGATTTAAAAGACCTATTAGTAGGAGAAAATGGTGTGTTAAAAGTTGGGTCTGATTTAAAAGAGTTAAAAACTGGTGCAGAGAAAGCTGCAACTATTGCAAAATCTAACTATGATACAGTTTATAATGGTTCATCAGAAAGTGTAAAAAAAGAAATGGACAATTATGTTGCAGCATCAGATGAAATTATAAGTAAATATGTTAAAGAAAAAGGAAAAGGAAATGATCCTAAAGCTAATAATATTAATACTGTAGGTACACATTATAATGGCTCAAAAGAAAAAGAAAATGATGGGCAAACAAGAGTAGTAATTCACTCGGACAAAGGTACAATTACAAACGTTGAACATACAACATTACAGGAAAATATTGATAGAGCAGCAAATGTTCATGATGCTCCAACACGTGAGGAACATATTAGCAGGCAAGATGATTATAATAATCTATTTAACAGCGATGTTGGTTCAAGATATTTGGATGCAAATGAAAGAGAAGATGATAGAATTCATGGCACAAAAAGTTCTAATTCACAAACAGATTCAAATAGATAAACTGATGCATTTTCTTATAATGATGAATATATGGGTGATCATAAAATCAAGAACAATGATAATTATGATGAACATACAGAATTTGATCAATTTTATGATGATTCAGATAAATAAAAAGGAGTGTGATACATAGTGAATTATTTAATTCCTGCTAATGCAAAAAAAGGTACATTAATATTTGGATTATTCAATAAATTTGATTTGATATTATTTAGCATTGGCGTGATAGTAACGGTTTTATTATTAATAATAATAAGCCCTGAAAGTTTGACAACTGCATTAGTTTGTCTTACACCTTTATTTGTATGTACTTTTTTGGTAATTCCAATACCTAATTATCATAATGTACTTACACTTATAAAAGAAATAATTAATTTCTATTATGGAAGAAGAAATTATAAATGGGAAGGTTGGTGTTATAAGAATGAATACAAGTAGTGCTTATACTGAAAATTGGATTTCAGTTAAAGAAATAAATAATAATATGATTGTACTTGATAATAAACAAATGGTTACGGGTGTTAAGATACAACCAAGAAATATATTTATATTAGAAGAAAATTATCAAAATAATATTATAGAAGCTTTTAAAACGTTTTATAATTTAATTGATTATGAATTTTGGTTAATAATTGCAGATAGACCTGTTGATATTAATTTATATATATCTCAATTACAATTGCAACTAAATAATACTCAAAGTCCAGTTTATAGAAAGTTAATAATGGATGATATATCAAAAGCAGAAATGTTTATGAATAATGGTATTGTTGATACTGAATACTTTATATTATTTAAAGAAAAGGATAATGATGCAATACAAAAGAAAATAAGAAATCTTATAAATAATTTAGCGAATTGTGGCTTAATTGCATCACAAACATCTAATGAAGATTTAAGAACAATTTTAGATAATTTCTTAAATGGTGGTGCGAAATTTCAAAGTGGGACGGTGATTGCAAATGGGGATTAAAAAAGAATTAGCTCCAAAAGGAATGACATTTAATTCTTCTGATTTTATAATTAGTGATAAGTATGCAACTATATTAACTGTACTTTCTTATCCAAAGTACATAACTCATGGATATTTATCAAGTTTAACATCTGGTATGGCTGGTGTTAAAATAGTAATTAAACATATTCCTATAGCATTTGAAGTTGTTTCAAAAATGCTTAATAAACAATTACTTGATTTAAATGAAAGATATCAAAAAGAATCAGATCCTACTTATCAAGAGAGAATTAGACAAGATTATGAATCATTAGAAAATTTTATAAAAGTTATTACAACAAATCAATCTAAGGTATTTGATTTTCAATTACATATAATGATAACTGCTGATACAAAAGAGGAACTTGAAAGAACTAAAATTCAATTAAAATCAACTTTAGAAGCAATGGAAATGAGAGCAGTTCCTTTAAGATTTGAACAAGAAAAAGTTTTAAAGTCTTGTTTACCAATATTTGAAAAACAAGATATTGAAGATAGAATTGGTACACCAATTCCTTCACCAACACTAGCAGCTATGTATCCTTTTGTATTTGATAGCATCAAGGATCAAGGATTATCATGTTTGCTTGGTGTAGATTTCTCTGGTGGTATAATATTATTTAATCAATTCTTATATCAAATAAAAAAAGAACATAATAGAAATAATGCTAATATGATTATTTTAGGTAATTCTGGTAGTGGTAAATCTACTGCTGGTAAATTACTTTTAAGATCACATGTTAGAAATGGTTATAAGATTATTGCTATAGATCCTGAAGGTGAACTTGAACCAATGGCAAGACTTTATAACGGTGATTTTATAGATTTAGGTAGAGGTGGAGAATTTGGTATGATTAATCCACTTGAAATAGTACCTGATGCTGATGATGAAGAATCACAAAGAGGTGTTGGATATGCTGTTTTAACAAAAACACTTCAGACATTAAAAGCATTTATGAAATATTATGATCCATCTATTGAAGAAGATGTACTTACTTTATTTAATGAAGTTGTTGTTGAAACATATCAAAGATTTAATATAAATGTTAAAACTGATTTTACAAAATTAACTTCTGCAGATTTTCCAACATTTAGTGATGTTTATACAACTATAAGAGGAAGAATATTATCTTATGGTGAAGCAACTAGAGAAAGAGATATAATGGAAAAACTTGAAATAAAAGTTAGACCTCTTATTTCTGGAGGATTAGAACATTATTTCAATGGACATACAACAATAAGTCCAAGATCAAACTTTATTGTATTTAACATAAGAGAGTTAATTAATGCTGAAAAAAATATTAAGAATGCTTTATTCTTTAATATATTAAAATATGCTTGGGGACTATGTCTTGATGCAAGTGAAAATACTGTACTTCAAGTAGATGAAGCTCATATCTTACTTGCTAATGACAATACTCTTGGTGCAGATTTCTTAGCACAAGTACAAAGAAGAGCTCGTAAATATAATTCAGGAACAATAGTTATTACACAACAACCAAGTGACTTTGCAGCACCTGATGTATTAATGCAAGGTAAGGCAATATTTGATAATGCTTCATATTATCTAGTTATGGGTCTTAAAAAACAAGCTGTTGAGGATTTATCTAGATTAATAGATTTAAATGATAATGAAAAAGAAAATATTAAACGTTATAATCAAGGTGATGCATTATTTGTATGTGGAAGTAAACGTATGCAAATAAGTGTAATTGCAACTGATGCTGAACTTAATTCATTTGGTACAAGAGGTGGATTATAATATATAGATACTTGTAGTAAAAGGTGGTGATCCATTAATGGATGATGATAAATTCCATTTAAATAGAGCGGATGATGGATTTAAAAATTTATCAAATGATAATTTAGAAGCAATCAGAATTTTGAATGGTGCCAATAAAGATACAGGCTTTTGGGATACTGATACAGGAAATTTAAATGATGATATTGTAAATCTTGCAAGAAATATTGGTTTAGATGATGATGTGAGCGGTGCATATCGTTTTTCCGATTTTGCAAAAGAAATGGGAATGGATGATTATGACCCAATGGATTTACATTCTAATGAAGTATTAAAACAAAGGATGGCAGATAAATTTGAACAATTAAAGAATAATGAGAAAAATCCAACAACTAGCAGCAAGTATAATAGGACAAATAGTGGTCGGGAAGCTTTTGATAGAAAAGTTAATAATAAAAATTATTACAAAGATGAATTAAATAATGCAAAAGATAGAAAAGAAACTGCTAAAAATAATTTAAAAAAAGCATCAGATAATAAAGATAAAACAAAAGATAGATTAAATCAAGCAAGACAAAGAAGAAATTCTATTCCAAGAGAACAAAGAACTAGTTCTGATAAGGAAGAATATAAAAATGCTAAGTCAGCAGCTAAAGAAGCAAAAGCAAATGAGAAAAAAGAAAAAAATAATTTAAAAGATGCTAAAAAAGATATTTTTAATGCCAAAAAAGATAATTTAAAATCTAAAGCATATCAAGCAAGACATCCTATAGAAGCTGCTAAGAGTACTGCGAAGGCTGCAGCAAAAGCAGCTGTCAAAAAGGCCGCAAAAAAAATATTGATTAAGATTGCACCATATGTTATTGGATTTATATTAATTTTTTTACTTGCATTCTTTGTAATAGAGCTCATATTGGGTCCTATTATGGAGGCTTGGGGAAACCTTGAAGAGGGTGTAACGAATGTTGCAGATTTTAGTGAAAAACTTACTAATTTTTATAATGGATTTGGTTTTCAGGATTCAAAAGAAGCTTTTTATGATGAATTAAACGATCTTTGCGATAAATATACATGTTCTAATAATGGTTCGGGTCTTGATGCTCTATTATTATTGACGACAATATTTTATTCAGAGGAAAGAGGATATGATACAGATTATGAAAATATTGCTGATGGTTTGGATGAAGAGGGTGACCCAGAAGAAGATTTATTTGAATCGATAAAAAATTCTATTATTGAAAAATATTACAAAGAATCTACAACAACAACGGATGAAAATGGTATAGAGTATTCTACTGGTAAGGTTTATAGACTTAGAAAACTTGCCAAAAATCAGGTTAAATCATCTGGATCATCATATTCTTTTGATGAAGAAAAATATAAAACTTATTTGTTTGATAAATATTTCGAAAAAATGCCTGAATATAAAAAGCTTCTTGGTAATTTAACAGTTGACCAAAAGGTAAGTAAAAAAGAAGAATTATACAATGATATAATATCAAACAAAGATTTATTTAAAGATATATTTTTACAATATGCAGATGCTGATAGTGAGAGTTATATTGATAGTTGTTTGGGAGCAATTGATGTAAATTTAGTATCAGAACTTCAAAAACCTGTAAATATACCTGACGGAACTACAGTTTCTTTTAGTGACCAATATGCATATGGTGTTGTGGACGGAAAATATCATAATGGGGTGGATTTAAATGAAACAACAGCAGCTGTAAGTTTGGGCTCAAACGTGTATTCAGTTGCAAATGGAACAATTGAATCTATATCTAATTTATCTGGATGCACGGCTAATAGTGAAAATGTATGTGCCAAAACGATTAAAATAAGTCATAATATTGTTATAGATTCTTCAGAATATAAGTTTTCAACAATATATACCAATATCATTTCTAAAGAAGGATTGTCAATAAATAGTAATATTAATAAAGGAGATATACTTGGTACAATTGCTTCGACTAATAATGATGAAGGATTACACTTTTCATTCATGGATAATAAGGAATCATCATCTGGAACAATAATAGATCCAACTAATTTATTTATTACTTGTTCTACTAGTGCGGATGATTGGAAAATTCACAATATTGTTTTATCAAAAAACGATTTTAAGAATAAATTACAAAGTTATTGTAGTCGCGTTGGCTGTGGTTCATCAATGCAATTATTTGTGAATAATTCTGATTTAATTTATGATACAGCTAAGAGAAATAATGTTAATCCTGAATTAGTTGTTGTACGTGCTGTAAACGAAGGTTTTTCACCAGGAGGAGGTAGTAATAATTATTGGGGAATAGGATGTACAAATACTGGTGGAGTAAATGCATGCTCAAGATATTCTTCTTTATCTGATGGTGTAAAAGGATTTGCTAGTATATCTCCTGTTAAAAATTCAGAAACAGCATCAGAAATGATGTCAACATATGCTTATATTGGAGATTATTGGTATAATCCTGGTTCATGGTCATTAGGTGGATGTGCATACTATCCATCAATAAATGGTTATATGTCTTCTAGTAGATCAGTTACTGTTGGTGGATATTGTGAGACAAGTAGAAGCTGTTCTGGAAGTTCTTGTAATAAAACAATTGATGAGGATCAACAAGCATATTCTAAATGGCAAGTTGAAGAAAATTTAATAAAGAGAAGAAAAGAAATTTTTGGTTATTAATTTTCTTGATTTAAAGGTATTTTAAAATACCTTTTTTTTTGTTATAATATAGTAAATTGATAAGAAGGAAGAGATTTTATGAAATTAAAGTTTAGAGCAGAAAAAAAAGATGTAATAGCGTTTGCAGTAATATCTGTTTTTATGCTTTATTTAGTATGTTTATGTGTACTTAATTTCTCATTTATTATAAATGAAGGTACACCTTGGGGATTAAATCCATTTTTAGCGTTTACTCCAAAATATATTGGTGTAACAATAATGCTTTGGATTGCTTCTATTGCATTTCTATTTGCAAGTACATCATCATATTTCTTTACTAGAGAAAAAGGTTTTGGTTATACTAGTGAGAAAAAAGAAGATGGTTATGCTAGATGGGCAAAAGAGGGAGAAATAAAAAAAGCCAAAGGTGTTGTAAGAGTTCCATATGTTGAAAAAGAAGCAAAAGCAGGTGGTACCCCTTTAGTATATGATAAAGAAGCAGCTTATGTAGATAATGGTGAAAGTCATACACTTGTTATTGGTGCGACAGGTTCAGGTAAAACTCAAGGTATAATTAATCCAACTGTTCAAATGCTTATAAAGGGTAGAGAATCAATGATTATATCTGACCCTAAAGGTGAAATATATAATGATAATTCTGGAATAATGAGAGAACTTGGTTATCAAATTATAATACTTAATTTCCGTGATCCACAAAAAGGTAATTGTTGGAATCCATATCATTTACCATATAAGTATCAAAAAGAAGGAAATTTTGATAAAGCAAATGAACTATTAAACGACTTATCACTTAATATAGTTGTTGATGGACAAGGAAATGATCCATTTTGGCAGAATTCAGCTGCAAGTTATTTAACTGGTTTATCACTTGCTTTATTTGAGGATGCTCCAGAGGAAGAAATAAATATAAATAGTGTTAATTTAATGATGACAACAGGTGAAGATAAGTATGGTGCATCAAACTATTTAAAGGAATATTTTAATGCTAAAGATCCAGCTTCGCCAGCATGTGTTAATGCTTTAGGTACAGTTAATGCACCAAATGAAACAAAAGGTGGTATCGTATCTGTATTAAAGGACAAGGTTAAAACACTAGCTGTTACTAAAAACTTATCTGAAATGCTTTCTAAGAGTGATTTTGATATGGATAGTATAGGTGAAAAACCAACAGCGGTATTTATGATTATACAAGATGAAAAAACAACATACCATTCACTTGCTACTATAT
>ERZ857745.3902-NODE-3902-length-13620-cov-6.576410_pt1 | contig 13620 bp, 9 predicted proteins | sample MGYA00519699_ERZ857745 | MGnify/ENA primary metagenome ERZ857745 (study PRJEB31778, sample SAMEA3449357) | human gut metagenome | biome: human gut; feature: human-associated habitat; material: faeces | place: United Kingdom | collected 2010/2012 ...
TCGGGGATCAGCATCGGCATGGACACGTTCTGGTGACCGGTCGCCTTGAACTTGCCGTCGAGCACCTTCTGGATGTTCTCCCAGATGGCGTAGCCGTAGGGGCGCAGAACGAACAGGCCCTTGACGTCGGAATAATCCACAAGCTCCGCCTTGGTGCACACGTCGGTGAACCACTGGGCGAAATCCACTTCCATATCGGTGATCTGCTCGACCTTTTTTTCTTTGGCCATAAGCGCAACTCTCCTCTGTATGCCGCGCGAAGCACCCGCGCAGCCGTAATTTATAATGTATTGGGCAACTTTTATATTTTATGCAATCGCCCACCGTTTGTCAAGCGCGCACAGCGCTCAAAGCACCTGCTCGGCGACAAAAATGCCGATGAGCACGGCGATCACGCCGTAAAGCACGACACCGGCGGCGGAGTGCCGCTCCGGCCGGCGGTCGAACAGCTGTCTCACGCACAGCAGTGCAAGCAGCCCCGCGCCGACCCAGTACGCCGGGTGGACGGCGATGGCCATGACCGCCGCCTCGACGATCATGAGCGCGAACACCGCGATCTGCCATGTGCGGATGCGCCGCACGCGGCTGTTGCAGTAGATCTCGCGCCAGGTGTCTGAAAGCTCGCGGCGCTGGCGGCGGAAAAACGACTCGCGCGGCTTTTCCGGCGCGGCCGCCTCGGCCGCAGTTTCGGCGGTTTCGGCGGTCTCGGCTGCCGTTTCAGGCTCCGTCTCGGTGTAGGGGCGCTTTGGTTCCATGCGTTCCACTCCTTTCCGGCTTTTCGGAAAACCGGCTCTTTTTTCACAGGATACCCCGCCGCAGACTGCCAAGACCGCAGCCAAGAAAAAACTGGGCTTCCCTGTTCCGATTCGGGTATGGCTGAAAGAAGATACCTATTATAATATGGTCAAGAATACGTTTGAAGGCAATGCTGCTCAGCAGTTCTTCCACACCGAAAAACTGGTACAGCTGCTGGATGACCACCGTGCCGGCAAGGCTGACAACAGCCGGAAAATCTGGACGGTTTATATGTTCTTAGTTTGGTATCATGTTTATTTTGAATCGGACGTTATCCCGACCAAGCCGAATGTTTCATGCTTCTGATTGGTCTAAAAATCATTGAGAAAGGCGACAACTATGGCAAGCTGTGTCACATTTGAATATATCCGCAAAAATCCGGATATCCGCACCTATATTCAGCGTGCCGATGAAGCATTGAAATCCATCGGCTATACCGAACATTCGTTTCCGCATGTGGAAAAAGCAGCTGCTACCGCAGCTCGGATTCTCACTGAACTGGGCTACCCAGAACGGGAGATCGAACTCGCTCGCATTGCCGGCTTTCTGCACGACATTGGAAACGTCATCAATCGTGTTGACCACGCACAGAGCGGTGCTGTTATGGCATTCCGATTGCTCGACCGGCTGGAAATGTCAGTGGATGAAATCTGTTCTGTGATTTCTGCCATCGGAAACCACGATGAAGCAACAGCACAGCCGATTGATGCCATTTCCGCCGCTTTGATTTTAGCAGATAAAACCGATGTTCGCCGCAGCCGTGTTCGGAATACCGACTTTTTAACATTCGATATTCACGACCGTGTGAATTATGCGGTTGAAACAGCAGAATTGTTGATTGATAAAGAACAGCAGGAATTTGTGCTTTCCATGACGATTGACACGCAGATTTCTTCCGTATTGGAATATTTTGAAATCTTTATGGAACGGATGCTGCTTTGTCGGAGAGCCGCACAATTTTTTCATATGCAGTTCAAAATCTATATCAACCATAGTTTAATGTTATGATAGATACAGGGGGAGCTTGTCTTCCCCTGTTCTTATAGTTACAATGAAATAGGAGGATCTTCATTATGACCACATCCAAGCACCCACATCTGATTGACCTGAACGACTATCCGGTTTCCTGGTGGAAGGAAGTCGTAGACTTAGGCGAGAAAATCAAGAACAATCCGGAAGTGTATTCCGGTGCTTGCCACAACAAGATTATGGCAACCCTGTTCTATGAACCGTCTACTCGTACCCAAATGTCCTTCCAAACTGCTATGCTGCGGTTGGGCGGCCGTCTGATTGGCTTCGACAATCCGGCAAATTCCTCTGTTTCCAAGGGCGAAACCCTGAAAGACACCACAAAGATTGTCAGCAACTATGCGGATATTCTCGTGATGCGGCATCCGGTTGCTGGTGCTGCAAAAGCAGCTGCTCTGTCGGCGGACTGTCCTGTCATCAACGCTGGCGACAGCGGACACCTGCACCCGACACAGACCCTGACCGACCTGCTCACCCTGAAATGTGAAAAGGGTCGTCTGGATCATTTGACCATCGGTCTTTGCGGCGACCTCATCAACGGCAGAACGGTACACTCCCTGATTAAAGCAATGACCTGCTTCGAGGGCAACCAGTTCATTTTGATTTCCACACCGGAACTGAAACTGCCGTCTTATGTGAAGGATATTCTGACCGCCAGCGGCTGCCCGTTCCGAGAAGTGGCTTCTCTGGAAGAAGTATTGCCGGAACTGGATGTACTCTATATGACCCGGATTCAGCAGGAACGGTTTGCAAGCCGGGAAGCATATCTGGCTCAGAAAGATACTTACATTTTGACTGTGAAGAAGCTCAAGGCTGCAAAGCCGGATATGATTATCCTGCACCCGCTGCCGCGCGTGAACGAAATCACGCGCGCCGTGGACAACGATCCCCGCGCAGCCTATTTCCGACAGGTCGAGAACGGCAAGTTCGTACGCATGGCGCTGATCCTTACGCTGCTGCGCTGGGCCGACGAAAACAAGCCCTTCGAGAAGACTCCCGTTTTCAGCGAAGACTACGTCGTCAATGAGATGGAGTGCTCCAACCGGCGCTGTATCTCGGCGACCGAAGATGTCGACCGGCTTTTCCACCGCCTGCCCGACGGCTCGTGCCGCTGCGCCTACTGCGAGGCCAAGGCGAAGTGATCTCCGGTATGGCCTTTCATATAAAGCTCCCATAAGGGAGCTTTTTTTCTTCCGCCTGCCTGAGTCTGTCTTCCGTTTTTCCTGAGTCCGCCGCTCTTCCGGTCGTTGTCGGCGCGTTTGCGTCCGGGCTGCGTTTTTTCGGCGGACCGACCGGGCCTATCGTCCCGGCGGCCGATTTTCCGGTTTCGAATGTAAAATTTGTTATTTCGATTAGTAACCTGTCTTGTGAAATTGTATTATTTATAGAAACAAAGGCGCAGAACGGGGTGCAATAACGTCTGCGGTTGCAAAAAGTTTTACTATCTTTGCATCAATTCTAACATTAACCTGAAAAGAACCGATGTCTGCAAATTCCCGAAAAGTATCGCCGCTGGCATGGGTCCCCACGGTCTATTTTGCCATGGGGCTCCCGTTTATTATCGTAAACATGGTAGCGACGCTGATGTTCCGAGGGCTGGGTATCGACGATGCCCGCATTACGCTCTGGACTTCGCTGATTATCCTGCCGTGGTCGCTCAAACCCTTCTGGAGTCCCTTGATGGAGATGTTCAGGACCAAGAAATTCTGGGTCGTCGCCACGCAGCTGGTTTCGGGTCTGGGACTTGCGCTGGTCGCCCTGTCGCTTCCGCTTCCCAACTTTTTCCCCTATGCCATCGCCCTGATGGCTGTCGTGGCCTTCAGCGGCGCGACGCACGACATCGCCACCGACGGCGTCTATATCACCGAACTTTCCAAAGACCTGCAGGCCAAGTTCATCGGCTGGCAGGGCGCCTTTTACAACATCGCTAAGGTCTTCGCCATGGGCGGACTGGTCTATCTGGCCGGCGCGCTCAAGGACCATGTCGGAATCGTGCAGGCGTGGATGACCGTGATGGGCCTTTGCGGCGGCATTCTCTTCCTGCTTGGGCTGTACCACATCCGCATGCTGCCTTCGGGCGGCGCCGCGACGGCCCACGCCGATAGTTTCGGCGGCGCCATGCGCGAGACGAAGCGCATCTTTCTGGAGTTCTTCAAGAAGAAATACATCTGGATCTATTTCGCCTTCATCCTCTTCTACCGCTTCGCCGAAGGTCTGGTCATCAAGATCGTGCCGCTGTTCCTCAACGCTCCGCTCGATCAGCAGGGCATGGGCCTTACCGAACAGCAGATCGGACTCTATTACGGTACGTTCGGCGTGATCGCCTTCGTCGTGGGGTCCATTCTGGGCGGCTATTTCATTTCGTGGCTCAAACTGCGGCGCGCCTTGTTCCCGCTGGTCTGCATCTTCAACGTTCCGTTCGTGGTCTACGCGCTGCTGGCGTGGTTCCAGCCTTCGAGCCCCGTGCTGATCTGCGCGGCCATCGTGTTCGAATATTTCAGTTACGGCTTCGGCTTCGTGGGACTCACGCTCTTCATCATGCAGCAGGTGGCGCCCGGCCCGCACCAGATGGCGCACTACGCCTTCGGGTCGTCGCTCGCCAACCTCGGCGTGATGCTTCCGGGTATGATCAGCGGCTGGCTTTGCGACAACTTGGGCGGCTATCACTACTTCTTCATGTGGGCGTTGCTGGCGACGGTTCCCGCCTTCCTGCTCGCCGCGCGCATTCCCTTCACCCATCCCGATACCGAAGAGGTGGCGGCCGAGGAGATCGACAAAGAATTGATCAACGAATAAACAGATAACGTAAAACTATGGACAACAACCTGAAAATCGTAGGCCCGGCCATGCCGGATATGCCGTGGGAGGATCGTCCCGCCGGCTCCAAAGAAGTGATGTGGCGCTATTCGGCCAATCCTATCATCCCGCGCGACGCGCTTTCGACGTCGAACAGCATTTTCAACTCGGCGGTCATTCCCTTCAAGAAAGGCAAGTATAACTATGCGGGCGTTTTCCGCTGCGACGACACCAACCGCCGCATGCGCATCCACGCCGCTTTCTCGGTGGACGGCATCAAGTGGGATATCTGCGAGGAGGATTTCAAACTCGTGGGCGCCGATCCCGAAATCGCCGAGTGGGTTTACGGTTACGATCCCCGCGTGGCTAAGATCGAGGATAAGTATTATGTGACGTGGTGCAACGGCTACCACGGCCCGACGATCGGCATCGCGTGGACCGACGACTTCGAGACGTTCCACCAGTTGGAGAACGCCTTTATCCCCTTCAACCGCAACGGCGTGCTGTTCCCCCGTAAGATCAACGGCCGTTTCGCCATGCTGTCGCGTCCGAGCGACAATGGCCATACGGCTTTCGGCGACATCTTCTACTCGGAGTCGCCCGACATGGAGTTCTGGGGCCGCCACCGTCATGTGATGTCGCCCGCGGCCTTCGAGGTGTCGGCATGGCAGTGCATGAAGATCGGTGCGGGTCCCGTGCCCATCGAGACGAGCGAGGGCTGGCTGCTGCTCTACCACGGCGTGCTGCGTTCGTGCAACGGTTATGTCTATGCGTTCGGTTCGGCGCTGCTCGACCTCGACCAGCCGTGGAAGACGATCGCCCGCAGCGGCCCGTACCTGATTTCGCCGCGCGAGATTTACGAGCTGACGGGCGACGTTCCGAACGTCACGTTCCCCTGCGCGTCGCTCCATGACCCCGAAACGGGCCGGATCGCCGTCTATTACGGATGCGCCGATACCGTCACGGGCCTTGCCTTCGGTTATATCCCCGAAATCGTCAAGTTTACCAAGGAAAACAATATTCTCTGACGATGCTGCGACGAACGCTCTTAACTGCTGCGCTCGCCGCAGCCGTTTTCTGCGCACCGCTGCGTGCGCAGGAACCTGCCGACTGGGTCGATCCATTTGTCGGTACGACCAACTTCGGCACGACCAACCCCGGCGCGGTGTGTCCCAACGGCATGATGTCCGTGGTTCCCTTCAACGTGATGGGTTCCGACGAGAACGTCTACGACAAGGACGCCCGCTGGTGGTCCACGCCCTATGAGTTCCACAACAAGTTCTTTACGGGTTTCGCGCACGTCACGCTGAGCGGTGTGGGATGCCCCGAACTGGGATCGCTGCTGGTGATGCCGACCACGGGCGCGCTCGATGTCGATTACCGCAATTACGGCAGTAAGTACACCGGTGAAACCGCTTCTCCGGGCTACTATTCGAACCGGCTCACCAAATACGGCGTTCTTGCCGAAGTGACGGCCACGCCGCGCAGCTCGGCCGAACGCTACACCTTCCCGGCGGGCGAGAGCCATATCCTGCTCAATCTGGGCGAGGGCCTTACCAACGAATCGGGGGCTTGGGTGCGCCGTGTGAGCGACACCGAGGTCGAGGGCATGAAACTGCTCGGCACGTTCTGCTACAACCCGCAGGCGGTGTTCCCGATCTATTTCGTGATGCGCGTCTCGAAACGCCCCTCCGCCACGGGATTCTGGAAGAAACAGCCCCCCAAATACGGCGTCGAAGCCGAGTGGGACAAGGATGCCGGCAATTACAAACTCTATACGCACTACGGCCGTGAACTCGCGGGCGACGATGTGGGCGTGTGGTTCAGCTACGATACGACGGAGGGCGAGCAGCTCGAAGTCCGCATGGGCGTTTCGTTCGTGTCGGTCGAGAATGCGCGCCTGAACCTCGAAGCCGAGCAGCAGGAGCGTTCGTTCGACGACATCCGTGCCGCGGCGCGCCGCTCGTGGAACGACGATCTGGGCCGCATCCGCGTCGAGGGCGGCACCGACGCGCAGAAGAAGGTCTTCTATACGGGGCTCTATCATGCGCTGATCCATCCCAACGTGCTGAGCGACGTCAACGGTGAATACCCCGCGATGGAGAGCGCCGAAATCCGCACCGCCGAGGGCAACCGCTATACGGTCTTCTCGCTCTGGGACACCTACCGCAACCTGCACCAGCTGATGACGCTGGTCTATCCCGAACGCCAGTTGGAAATGGTGCGTTCGATGATCGGCATGTACAAGGAGTGGGGCTGGCTGCCGAAATGGGAGCTTTACGGCCGCGAAACCTTCACCATGGAGGGCGATCCGGCCATCCCGGTGATCGTCGATACGTGGATGAAGGGCCTGCGCGATTTCGACATGGACGCCGCTTACGAGGCGATGCGCAAGTCGGCCACGACGCCCGGCGCGCAGAACAGGATGCGCCCCGACATCGATCCCTATGTCGAAAAGGGCTACGTGCCGCTGGGCTTCTACGCCCGCGACCTTTCGGGCGACAACTCCGTGTCGCACGCGCTGGAATACTACATCGCCGACCATGCCCTGTCGCTGCTGGCCGATTCGCTCGGCCGCAGGGAGGACGCGGCGCTGTTCCGGAACCGTTCGCTCGGCTATAAGAACTACTACAGTCCCGAATCGGGCACTTTCCGTCCGATCACCGGGGAGGGCGGTTTCCTGACGCCGTTCGATCCGCGGCAAGGCGAGAATTTCGAGCCGGTCCCCGGTTTTCACGAAGGCTCGGCATGGAACTATACGTTCTATGTCCCGCACGACGTCTACGGACTGTCGAAGCTGATGGGCGGCCGGCGCAAATTCATCGCCAAGCTGCAAATGGTCTTCGACGAGGGGCTTTACGATCCCGCGAACGAACCCGACATCGCCTATCCCTACCTTTTCAGCTATTTCCGGGGCGAGGAGTGGCGTACGCAGCGCGAGGTGAACCGCCTGCTGGCCAAATACTTCACCACCGCGCCCGACGGCATTCCCGGCAACGACGATACCGGAACCATGTCGGCGTGGGCCGTCTTCTCGATGATGGGCTTCTATCCCGACTGTCCGGGCGAGCCGTATTACACGCTTACCTCGCCCGTTTTCGATCGGGTGACCGTTACGCTCGACAGGAAATACTATCCGGCCGGGGAACTCGTCATCGAGACGAAGCGTCCCGATTCCGGCGCGGTCTATATCCGCTCGATGACGCTCGGCGGCAAACCGCTGAAGCGATACCGCATCGGCCACGACGAGCTGCTGCGGGGCGGACGGCTGACTTTCGAACTTCAAAACCGCAAATAGATGAGACTCTTCCGCTGGATATTCGTTGTGTCGCTGCTGCTCGTCTCGTCCGGAGTCCGGGCGCAGACCCGGCTGACCCGCAACGGCAAACCTGCGGCCCGGATCGTCGTGGCACAGCAAACTGCCGCCGATCTCACGGCCGCGCAGCTGCTGCAGCGATTCGTCCGCGAATCGACCGGTGCGACACTGCCCCTGCTGCATGACGTGACGCCCCGCAAGGGCAACATCCTGATCGGCGCTTCGGACACCGCGGGACTTGCCGAGGACGGCTTCCGCCTGCGCACGCAGGACGGCGTGCTGCGCATCAGCAGCGGCGGCGACAAGGGGGCGGTTTACGGCGTCATGACGCTGCTGGAACGTTACTTGGGGCTGGATTACTTCGCCGCCGGGGTCTATGACCTCGACCGGAATCCGACCGTCACGCTTCCGGCGATGGACTTCGCCGAAAATCCGGCGTTCCGCTATCGCCAGAGTCAGGGCTACGGCATGGCGCAGGACTCCGTGTACCGGCTGGCCCTGCGTCTGGAGGAGCCGCGCGACATCTTTGCCGGCGGGTTGTGGGTGCACACCTTCAACAGCCTGCTTCCGGCGTCGGTCTACGGCGCGGAGCATCCCGAATACTACTCGTTCATCAACGGCGAACGACGTCCCGGCCGCGCCAGCCAATGGTGTCTCACCAACGACGAACTCTTCGAACTGGTGGCGGCGAAAGTCGATTCGATCTTCCGGGCCAACCCCGGCATGAACATCATCTCCATAAGCCAGAACGACAGCAATTTCACCTACTGCCGCTGTGAGGAGTGCGAGAAGGTCAACCGGCACGAAGGCGCGCTTTCGGGCAACTATGTCCGCTTCCTGAACAAGCTGGCGGAGCGTTTCCCCGACAAGGAGTTTTCGACGCTGGCCTACCTCTTTACGATGCAGCCCCCGAAGCACGTGAAGCCGCTGCCCAATGTCAATATCATGCTGTGCGACATCGACTGCGACCGCGAAGTGCCCCTTACGGACAATGCGTCGGGCCGCGAGTTCATCGAAGCGATGGAGGGGTGGGCAGCCCTGTCGGACAATATCTTCGTGTGGGACTACGGCATCAATTTCGACAACATGGTCGCTCCGTTCCCCAACTTTCCGATACTCAAACCCAACATCGGGCTTTTCCGTCGCAACCACGCCACGATGCACTTCTCGCAGATCGGCGGCTCGTACGGCGGCGATTTCTCGGAGATGCGCACCTATGTGGTCGCCAAGCTGATGTGGAACCCCGATCAGGATACCGATTCGCTCATGCTGCGTTTCATGCGCGGTTATTACGGACCCGCTGCGCCTTATATTTATCAGTACGAAAAACTGCTCGAAGGCGCATTGCTGGCGGGCGGCCAGCGGTTGTGGATATACGATTCTCCCGTCTCGCACAAGGACGGCATGCTCAACGCCGCCTGCCGCAAGCGTTACGGAGAGCTGTTCGACTGCGCCGAGCGGGCTGTGGCGGGGGATTCCGTCCTGCTGCGCCGCGTGCGCCTGACGCGTCTGCCGCTGATGTACTCCAACCTCGAAATCGCCCGCACGACGGCCGACAAGGATCTCGGCGCCGTGGTGAGCGAGCTGGACGCGTTCGAGAAATACGTGACCCAATTCGGCGTGAAGACGCTCAACGAACGCAACAACAGCCCGCAGGAATACTGCCGGCTCTACCGCGAACGTTATCTTCCTGCGGAGAACTCCAATCTGGCGCTGGGCGCGCGGATCGTCTGGATCGACGCTCCTGCGGAGAAATACCGGGCGTCGGGCGAAAAGACCCTGACCGACGGTCTTTTCGGCGGCGCGTCGTTCGTCGAGAGCTGGACGGGCTGGGAGGGCAAGGACGGCGCCTTCGTCGTCGATCTGGGCCGCGACGTGGCCTTCTCGACGGTCGAGACCGATTTCCTGCACCAGCTGGGCCAGTGGATTCTGCTGCCCCGTTCGGTGCGCTACTCCGTTTCGTCCGACAACGCGGACTGGACACCGTTCGGGCAGGTGGAATTTCCTGAGGACCAGTCGGTGCCCGTGAAGTTCGTTCCGGCTGCCGTCACGGTCGCACAGCCGGTGCGGGCCCGCTATGTCAAAGTCGAAATCGAAGGCGTCAAGACCTGTCCGCCGTGGCATTACGGCGTAGGCTGCCCCTGCTGGTTCTTCCTCGACGAAGTGACCGTGAAATAAAACGTTGCGAAAAATTTTAAACGATTGCATAATGAAACCCAAGCATCTTCTTTCCTTATCCGTTCTGCTGATTTCGGCCGCCTGTTCGCAGCCTGAGCAGAAGCCGCTGACGCAGTATGTCGATATGTACATCGGCACGGGCGGCCACGGCCATGTCTTCATGGGGGCCAACGTTCCGTTCGGCGCCGTGCAGCTCGGCCCCACCAGCATCCCGCAGTCGTGGGACTGGGTGTCGGGATACCACATTTCCGATACGACCGTCATCGGTTTCAGCCATACCCACCTCAACGGTACGGGTATCGGCGACCTGTTCGACGTCACGGTGATGCCCGTCGTGGGCGGGGTGACCTACGCCCGCGGCACGGAGGACGACCCGCAGTCGGGGCTTTGGTCCTATTTCAGCCGTAAGAACGAAAAAGCCCGTCCGGGCTATTACGCCACGCGGCTCGACCGCTACGGCGTCGATGTGGAGCTGACCGCCACCAAGCGCGTCGGGCTGCACAAATACACCTTCCCCGCGTCGCAGGAGGCCGCCGTGGTCTTCGACCTCGAAAACGGCGGCTGCTGGGACAAGGCCACCGAGACCGCATTCGTTTCCGACGGACTCCGGCTCAGCGGTTACCGCTATTCGACGGGCTGGGCCAAGGATCAGCGCGTTTACTTCACGGCCGAATTCTCGAAGCCGGTGAAGAATATCTCCTATCCCGATGCGTCGGAGACGGTTCCGGAGGAGGGCGACGTTACGGTCAAGGGCCGTTACGCCCGCGTGGAGTTCGATACGACCGACGGCGAGCCGCTCTATATGAAAGTGGCGATTTCGCCCGTGAGCATCGAGAACGCCAAGCTCAACATGCAGGCGGAACTTCCCGGCTGGGACTTCGAAGCCACGGCGGCGGCGGCCGACAAGGCGTGGAACGCCGAGCTGCAGAAGGTGCGTGTCGAGACTGCGGACGAAGCCGCCCGCCGCATCTTCTATACGGCGCTCTACCACACGATGGTCGCTCCGTCGGAGTTCTGCGACGTGAACGGCGACTATCGGGGCGCTGACGGCGAGATCTACCGCGCCGCGCCGTTCGTGAACTATACGACCTTCTCGTTGTGGGACACCTACCGCGCTGCCCAGCCGCTGATGACGATTCTCCATCCTGAGAAGATGCCCGACATCGCCAATACGATGCTCCATATCTACACGCAGCAGGGCAAGCTTCCCGTCTGGCACCTCGCGGGCAACGAGACCGACTGCATGGTCGGCAATCCCGGCATTCCGGCCATGGCCGACATCGTGCTGAAAGGTTACGGCGGCTTCGACAAGGAGCTGGCCTACGAGGCGCTGAAGAAATCCGCCATGCTCGGCGAGCGGGGTATGGACCTGCGCATGAAATACGGCTATATCCCCTGCGACCTCTTCAACGAAGCGGTGGCCTACGACATGGAGTACGCGCTGGCCGACTGGGCCGTGGCTCAGGTCGCGGCGCAGCGCGGCGATACGGCCGATTACGACTATTTCCTCGATCGCAGCAAATCCTACCGCCACTTCTTCGATCCCGAAACCCGCTTCATGCGCGGGCTGGATTCGAAAGGCGGCTTCCGCACGCCCTTCAACCCGTTCGCTTCGACCCACCGCGAGGACGACTACTGTGAGGGCAATGCGTGGCAGTATACGTGGCTCGTGCCGCACGACGTCGAGGGGCTGATCGGCTGCTTCGGCGGCAAGGAGGCTTTCGTCGAAAAACTCGACTCGCTCTTCACGGTCAGCTCCGTGCTGGAGGGCGCCGCTTCGCCCGACATTTCGGGCCTGATCGGTCAGTACGCCCACGGCAACGAACCCAGCCACCACGTCGTCTACCTCTATACGATGATCGGCCAGCCCGCGAAGACCGCCGACAAGGTGCGCGAAATCCTGACGACGCTCTATCACGACCAACCCGACGGATTGTCGGGCAACGAGGACGTCGGCCAGATGTCGGCGTGGTACGTGCTTTCGTCGCTGGGATTCTATCAGGTCGAGCCAGCCGGAGGACGCTACTTCTTCGGTTCGCCGCTCTTCGACAAGGCCGAGCTGCGCGTGCGCGACGGCGTGTTCACCGTGATCGCGCACAACAATTCGGCGGCTGACAAATACATTCAGCGCGTGAAACTCAACGGCGAGCCGTACGCCAAGCCCTATATCGGTTTCGAAGAGATCGCCGCGGGCGGCACGCTCGAATTCGAAATGGGACCGGAGCCTGCCGTATGGTACGAACTTTAAACGGAAATGACAGCAATGAAAAGTAGAAATATCTTTTTCGCGGCCCTTTGCGCCGCCGTTTTGGCCGGCTGTTCGTGCCCTTCGGCCGGGCAGCGATCCCCTCAGCGTCCGTCGGACTATGTTTCGACATTGGTAGGCTCGCAGTCGGATTTCACGCTTTCGACGGGCAATACCTATCCTGCCGTCGCTCTGCCTTGGGGTATGAACTTCTGGACGCCCCAGACCGGTAAGATGGGCGACGGCTGGGCCTATACCTACGGGGCGCACCGAATCCGGGGCTTCAAGCAGACCCATCAGCCCTCGCCGTGGATCAACGACTACGGCCAGTTCGCGCTGATGCCCGTGCGCGGGAATGATAAGCTGGACGAAGAGTCCCGCGCGAGCTGGTATTCGCACCAAGCCGAGGTGGCGAAGCCTTACTATTACAAGGTCTATCTGGCCGACCACGACATCCGCGCCGAGATCGCCCCGACCGAACGTGCCGCGATGATGCGCTTCACCTTTCCCGAAAGCGACGAGTCGGGCGTTGTGATCGACGCCTTCGACCGCGGTTCGCAGATCGGCATGCTCGACGCCCGCACGATCGTGGGTTACACCACGCGCAACAGCGGGGGTGTTCCTGATAATTTCCGAAATTACTTCGTCGTGCGTTTCGATACGCCGTTCACCGCCGTCGAACTGACCGACGCCCCCGGCGAGTACGAACCCGGCAGCAGCTTGCTCTATCCTGACGGCAGCAAGTCGGTGACGGGCGGACACGCCGTGGCGAAGGTGCACTTCCCGACCCGCCGCGGCCAGCAGGTCTGCGCCAGCGTGGCTTCGTCGTTCATCTCGCCCGAACAGGCCGTTCAGAATCTCAGGGAGCTGGGGGCCGACGACTTCGAGACCGTCAAGTCCAAGGCGCAGGAGCGCTGGGACGAAGTGCTGGGCCGCATCGAGGTCGAGGGCGGCGCCGAAGAGCAGATGCGCACCTTCTATTCGTGCCTGTACCGTTCGGTGCTTTTCCCGCGTAAATTCTATGAAGTGACCGCTTCGGGCGAAATCATGCACTACAGCCCCTACAACGGCGAAGTGCTGCCCGGCTACATGTATACCGACACCGGGTTCTGGGATACGTTCCGCAGTCTGTTCCCGCTGCTCAATCTGGTCTATCCTTCGGTGAACGCCGAAATCCAGCAGGGACTGGCCAACACGGCCCGCGAAAGCGGCTTCCTGCCCGAATGGGCCTCGCCGGGCCACCGCGGCTGCATGGTGGGCA
>ERZ857745.3907-NODE-3907-length-13599-cov-3.049025_pt1 | contig 13599 bp, 11 predicted proteins | sample MGYA00519699_ERZ857745 | MGnify/ENA primary metagenome ERZ857745 (study PRJEB31778, sample SAMEA3449357) | human gut metagenome | biome: human gut; feature: human-associated habitat; material: faeces | place: United Kingdom | collected 2010/2012 ...
CTCGTCCGCGTCCACATCCAGCGTGTGGGCGGTGTTGTCCAGCGTCAGCCGCACCTGCGCAAAGCCCATGGGGCTGCGCTTGCGGGTGCCGCCGAAGATGACGTCCTCCATCTTGCCGGCGGCGCGCAGCTGGCGGGAGCTGGTCTCGCCCAGCACCCAGCGCACTGCGTCCGAAAGGTTGGACTTGCCGGAGCCGTTGGGCCCCACCACGCCGGTAACGCCGGTATCAAAGCTGATCTTTACTTTATCGGGAAAACTTTTAAAGCCCTGGATCTCCAGTTCCTTGAATACCATTTACTTTTCCTTTATCACGCCCAGCAGCTTGAGCGCTTCCTTGGCGGCGCACTGCTCGGCGGCTTTTTTGCTGCGTCCCTCGCCCCGCGCCACGCGGTCGGAGTTAAAGCGCACCGCCACCACGAAATGCTTGTCGTGATCCGGGCCGGACTCGCTTTCCACCACATAGCTCAGGCGCTCTTCCGGGTTCTGCTGCACGATCTCCTGCAGGCGGGTCTTGTAGTCGGCCTCGGCGTGCTTGCCCTCGGTGATGAAGGGCAGGATGAAGCTCTTTGCCACCTCCATGCCGCCGTCCAGATACAGGGCGGCGATGACGGCCTCAAAGGCATCGGACACCACGCTGGGGCGGGTGCGGCCGCCGCAGCGTTCCTCGCCCCGGCCCAGGCGCAGATACTCGCCCAGATTGATCTCCTGCGCAAACTGGAACAATGCGCCCTCGCTGACCAGGCTGGAACGGATGCGTGTCAGGTCGCCCTCGGGCCGGTCGGCGTAGGCATGGAACAGATAATCTGCCGAGACGATCTGCAGCACGCTGTCGCCCAGAAACTCCAGCCGCTCGTTGTGCTTGACCGGGGTGCGGCTCTCGTTGGCGTAGCTGGTGTGGGTAAGTGCGATCTCCAGCAGCTCCGGGTTTTTGAATTTGTAACCGATGATAGTTTCCAACTGATGGCTCATGGTCGTTTTTACTCCCTTTTATTCCTCAGTTTTCTGTGCTGCGGCCAGCTCGTCCAGTGCGGACTGCATGGTGCCGCACAGGTCGTTCTCCACGCAGATCTTGGCCTGCCGGATGGCGTTCTTGATGCCCTTGGCCTTGGAGGAGCCGTGGGCCTTGATGACCGGCTGCTTTGCGCCCAGGAAGGGTGCGCCGCCGTATTCCTCGCTGTCCATCTGGTGCTTGAGGTCGGCCACGCCGCCCTTGAGCAGCAGGTAGGCCAGCTTGCCGCCGAGATTTGCGAGGAACATCTGTTTCAGCATGCCCAGCAGCATTTTCCCTCGGTAGGGCTTAAGATATGGCAAAATTCGTTTCATAATTTCTCCGTCAGTTTATGGGTTCCGCTCTCTCCCCCGATCTTGAAAAAAGGCGCAAAAAGGCCGGGAGCAACAGAAACTCCCGGCGAGCGAAATAGCACCTTGGTTCAGGCGGACTTACAGAGAGAGCTGCTGTGCAGGTATTCGGTTGATTCCAGTGCGGAACTTGTTCATCTTGTTGTTGTGCAAAAAGTACATTTCAGCAGCTCCTTTCTTTCATATTTGGCATCGAAAAGAGTATAGCATACCGAAGGTTCGATTGCAAGCACTTTTTCCCGTCCCTGCATTCCGGCGGCACGCCTCCGCTTTGTCTCGGGGCGCCGTTTGTGCCAAACCGGTCACCCCTCGCCCGCTCCGTCGCGCCGCCTGCCTTGTCTTTCATTCCACCAGGTACCCCACGCCAAAGCGGGTGCGGATAAACTCGGAAAGTCCAGCAGCCTCCAGTTTTTTGCGCAGGCGGTTCACATTCACAGTCAGCGTGTTTTCATCCACAAAGCTGTCGGTCTCCCACAGCCGCTGCATCAGCAGCTCGCGGCTCACTACCTGGCCCTTGCGTTCCATCAGGCACAGCAGGATGCGGTATTCATTTTTGGTCAGGTCGATGGCTTTTCCCTCATACTGCAGGGTCTGGTCGGCAGTATTCAGCACCGCTCCCCGGCACTCCGGCGCCGGCAGGGCAGTCTCCAGCCGATAGCTACGCCGCAGCATGGCCTGCACCTTGGCCACCAGCACACTGCCGTCAAAGGGCTTGGCGATGAAATCATCGCCGCCCATGTTCATCGCCATCACGATGTTCATGTTGTCAGCCGCCGAGGAGATGAAAATGATGGGCGCCGCAGTCCTCTGCCGCAGCTGGCCGCACCAATAGTAGCCGTCGTAGCTGGGCAGCTTGATATCCAGTAGGATGAGATGAGGCTGATAGGTCTCGAACTCCCCGGTAATGTTGCGGAAATCCTGCACCTGCCGCGCCTCCATCCCCCATTGCTCCAGCAGGCTCTGGATGCCCTCGGCAATGCCGCGGTCGTCCTCCACAATGAGTATTTTGAACATTTGGCCCCTCCTCGCTATGCGGTAAATCTCTCCTCCCAGTATCGCACATTCCGGCTAAAAAATCCACCCGAAGATGTTTAAGATTTCTTGATTTTTATGGTCACAAGCGGCATTCCGGGACGCTGCCCGCAGTCGACTGCCCGACGAAATCAGCATAACGCTGTCCCGCCGCAAATGCCAGCAACAGCTGGTTGAGTGGGTCAGATTCAACCACCAATTGAGCCCCACAACCACAGCGTCACCAAAAAAGCCCTCTCCGGCCGGACAGGGCTCTACTTTGCGGCAATTGGCCTAATTTACAAGAGCATTCCATATCCAACAAATTCAGACTTCCAGCTCGTCCTCCATCGGAGGCAGCTGCTCCTCCGGGAACAGGGCGGCAGACTGCTCCTCCGGCAAACTGGCCACCCCCCGCAGCTTCCGCTGGATCTGCCGGGTGCGGACACCGACCAGCTTATCCAGCTCGCTGCTGGCCTGCTCCAGCCGGGTTTGGGTCATGGTCAGGGCATCCGCAAATTTATCAAACTCGGTCTTAACGGCGCCCAGGATATTCCAAACTTCCCCGCTGCGCCGCTGGATGGCAATGGTCCGGAAGCTCATTTGCAGAGAATTGAGCAGAGCTGCCATAGTGCTGGGCCCCGCAATATTGACCCGGTACTCCCGCTGCAAAGTTTCCACCATGCCACGGTTCACCACCTCGGCGTACAGCCCCTCAAATGGCAAAAAGAGGATGCCAAATTCGGTGGTCTCGGGCGGGCAAAGGTACTTTTCGCGGATATCCTTGGCTTCCATCCGGACGGTAAGCAGCAGCTGCCGCACCGCCGCTTGAATCGCCGCCTGGTCACCGGAATCATAGGCGTCCCGGAGGGCAGCGTAGCTATCCCCAGGGAATTTGGCATCGATGGGAAGCCAAATAAAGCTGCCATCCTCCGCAGGAAGTTTGACAGCGTATTCCACCACATTGCGGCTGCCGGGAACCGTTGCCACATTTTTGCCGTACTGCTCCGGAGTGAGAATGTCCTCCAGGATAGCGCCAAGCTGAACTTCCCCCAGAATTCCACGAGTTTTCACATTGCTGAGGACCTTTTTGAGGTCGCCGACGCCCTGGGCCAGCGACTGCATTTCACCCAGACCGCGGTAGACCTGTTCCAGCCGGTCATTCACCAGGCGGAAGGATTCGGTCATGCGGTCATTGAGGGTCTTTTGCAGCTTTTCATCGACGGTTTGGCGCATTTCGTCCAATTTGGCATTGTTATCCTGGCGAATGGTGGAAAGCTGGCGTTCCATGGACGCACGCACATCCTCCAGCGCGCGTGTGGACTGCTGGGAGAATGTGGATAGTCTATTTTCAAACTGGGTGAGCTGCTCCAGCAGGGCCCGGCTTTCGCTTTGCGACTGGGACTGCTGGGACTGCATGAGGTACTTGCCGAGGGTGAGAATATCGGCCTGCACCGAACGCTCCAGATCGCTTTGCAGGCGCTGGAGCTGGGTGGAAATATCATTTTGGCAGGACTTTTTGACCTGCGTAAGCAGGTAGATGAGCAGAGCAAGGATGAGGACGGCCGCCCCCAACAGCACCCAGCCCATGGTTTGCTGATCCATAGGTTTTCTCTCCTGAATTTGGCCAAATGCGAACTGTTGTTCTTCTACGATTCCCATTGTAGCACAAATGTTCGATGATGTAAAGTGACGAACAAAAGTTTGTATGAATGAACGAAAATTCTACCATTTTGGGGGCTTGACAATGGGCATGGTGCATAGAAAAAGCCCCCCGGTGGGGGGCTTTTCTTGAGAAAGATCTTAATCCTTGCGGAGAATGATGGCGGAGCCGGCGAGCGCGAGGGCCACGGCGGCGACGGCGACAGCAACGAGGTCATTGGCGCCGGTGGCGGGGTTCTTCTGGTCATCGGTCTTGGGGGTCTCCTCGGTGGAGGGGACGATGATGGTGATGGTGCCGTCGGTGGGAGGGGTGGGGGGAGTAGGAGGAAGTTCCTGCTTTTCACCCTTGGTCCAAACTGTTGTACCATCGACAGAAACGGTACCCAGCAATTCATATCCCTCGTAGAAGCGGCAGCCATAAAGAGCCGATCCTGTTTTGCTGTCTACCGCAATATTCTCCGTAGTATTGTTTCCTGTGAAACCGAGGTTCCAAGCGCCACCTTCTTGAGCATGTTTATAATCACACAAACGAACAGCGGGTTTCGGAGCAGCCGCAGAACCAGTCCCAATAAACTGACAATTATTAATTTTTACCTCTAAAACGCCGTCCAGTGTGTTTTGACGGTATGCATCAATAAAGCCATAAGGAGATTTGAATGTGCATCCATCAAAGGAGAAAGATGTACCGGTATAGCACTTCACATTAAAGCAATTTGTATAAGAGGACTCAAACAAGCAGCCTTTGAAAGTAACCGCACCATTTCCGAACATACTAATAACATTTGTAATCTTGCAGTCCTCAAAGCTCATAGAGGCCGGACGAATAAATCCACGGTAATAATCATTGGAATCATCCTTAGCATACTTATCATGAAGAGTTACAGATTTAAATGTAATCTTACCAGCACCATCAAAACTATAACAACCAACACCACCAGCATCGGAATAACCGGCCTTGTACTCATTTCCGTAATTAAGTGTTGTTTTGTCCTGACCAGCGCCAACGAAAGTCAAGTTTCTACCATCTTTTACAGAAATTTTTTCGAGGTCGAATGTACCCTCACCAAGCGTAATGGTATCGCCATCCGCTGCAGCATTCACTGCTGCAATCAAATCATCATCAGTAGTAATTCCTGCCGCTAAGGCGGTGGTGGGCAGCATGACGGCCAGCATGAGAAGTGCCAGCACCAGGCTTAAAATCTTTTTCATTAGAATAAACCTCTCTTCTTTTTATTTTTCCCGCAGGTGGGGTTGTGTTTGCTGGCGCAAACACAAAATATCCACATGTGGATATGATTGGTATAAACAGGTTACCACTTTTGGGCAGGGTGTGTCAACTATTTGGGAGAATTTTGGAGGAACACACAAAATGGAAGAGTTTAATTTAGCAAAAAATGCTCAGATTTTTGCCATCGCAGAAGGGCTTATACAATGGCATTAAACAGGACGGCTACTGCAAGCTGCACCAGCATATAGACAGCGAGGACTGCAACGCCCTTTGTAAAAAGGAATTTCTTGTCGATCTCCTCCCTGCCGAGAATATAGGCCGCCGCCACAGAACCGGATGGGAAAAGAAATGCGACCGAGGCACAGGTGCTGATGACCGTAAGGGTTACCGTTGGGTCAATCTTTATCCCCTGTTCCATCATTCCACAAACAATTGGGACAATAATCGGTGTCATTCCCATGGTAAGCACATTACCGTTTACCACCTGTGTAACAACGGTGATGAATAGTACACAGATCAGCAGCAGCATAATGGTGCTTTGCCCGCCGAAGATAGGGGCAAACACAGAAACAAGCCAGCTATTGATGCCAAGGGAGGCATCCGTGCATGCCCTTCCCAGCATTGTCATTGCACCAATAAGCGCAACCATGGGCCATATAGATGCATCCCGGAGGAGCGCCGGAGCATTCATAATGGGCTTGCCGTTTTTGCTGATTATATTAAACACCGCAAGCGGAACAGCCCAAATCAGGCTGGTATCCAACGATTTGATGAATGTATAGCCCGGAAAGCTCTTTGGCAGCAGATAGATAAGAAACAGGTAAGCCATACAGAATACAAATGATCCTATTCCGATCTTCATCTCAAAGCTGAAGGTATCTGGGGTTTTATTGAACTGCTCTATCTGGTCCGATTTAATATCCTTTAATCTGCTGATATCGACTTTGAAGAGGTACTTCATGCAAAGAACAAGCACTGCAAACAGGCTTACCCATGTGACGATCTGAATCACCATATAGAGCCATCTGTTGAATTGATAGCCGTATGGCTCCAGCATGGAATCAAAGAAGCCGACAACAACCAGGATAAGCCCCTGAAACGGGATCAGATATTTCCCATAGGAGGAGGTGTACATATACAGCAGGCCGAACTTCATGAACTGGTCATCCTTCTTGTAGCCGCACACCTTCGCAATACTTTCGAAAAGCCCGAATGCCAGCAGGAAAAAGGCTGCACCATTGACCACTGTCGAGACTAAAAAGCCGGCCAGCATAAGCATAAACATAAAGATGCCCGGTCTTCCCCTTGTGATTTTAAGCGAAAGAAGCTTCTTTGCGAAAACATCCATGGCACCGGTCTGCCTTAAATACACGCAAAGCGCCCCGGCAAAAATAAGCTGAAATGTCACTCCGGAGCCGATCCAGCCGCTGATCAATTCGCTTGCCTTGTAATAGCCATGCAGGACGAATGCCAAAAGCGCAAGCAGTGAACTGGAGAACAGGTCACAGCCCACACATGTCATAAAAATAAGGCCGATAAATACACCGAGAATCTTTATCCCCATCTGTGACATACCGCCAAAGGTGGGACAAACCAAACCGAAAAAGTACATAAACGCAATACCGATCAGGGTTTTAATGTATATTGCACCCTTCCCTTTCGTCACAGTACCCATATATTCCTCCATTCTCCTACCGCACAGCTGATGGCTGCATATGTGTCTGCTGCGATGACTTGCTCCATGATATATGCGGCCAGGGAAACACCGCTAATCGCAGCCATATCATGCGTCATACCCCCAGGCGCTTGCAGCACTGCAAGAGCATATTACAGTCATCGCCTCATTGTTATTTCACCGCTTTTCCGCCAAACTGTTGAATCATGTAGTCGGAAAAGGTATTCAATACCTTTGAATTGCTTTCCCGGCGAAATACTAAAAAAGTCTTTACGATAATTGTGTTCCTTTCTAATGGGATGCGCACCAAGCCCGGGATCGCACCATCCGTGACCGGGACGATTCTGAGGGCTATGCCGTAATTATTGACAATAAGCATATGTGCCGTTTTCATATCGTTCCCGATGACCATGATCTTATCGCTTGCCTTGGGATAAAAGCCCCTGGAGATACACGCCCGAACCAGTGGGTCGGAGGTATCCGTATAGAAATCGGAGGTACTGCCGGTCTGCTTTGAGTTCATAATGAAGGTTTCATCTTTAAGTTGATCAATGGAAACCTCCTTGAGCTTGGAAAGCGGATTATCCTCACTCATCTCCACTACCACTTCACACAGATTGGAAAGCTCGATAACACTGAATGCCGGGTCGTGATAAAACGGTATGATCTGTATGGGATCGCTTTCAAGCATCATATACGGGAAAATGGCCGCATCAAGACTTTTATTCTGCATGGCGGTCACTGCCTCGGAATAACCGACATTCCATACCTTGATAACACATTGCGGATATTCATACTGAAATTTTACAAGAAAATCCGGGCTGATATGGCTTTTTACCGAAAAGCCCAAATGGATCTCCTGACGGCCGGCGTCCTTTTCCTGCTTAAGCTCGTCCAAAAGCGCATTGTATTCCTCCACGATGCCGGCAGCATGCTTAACAAAAATTTCTCCCTCATGCGTCAGCCTGATGGAGTCCTTTTTGGTTGCCCTGTGGATGAGCTTTATCCCAAGCTCTTTTTCCACCGATATAATCTGCTTTGATAGAGACGACTGGGTAGAAAAAACATTCTCTGCCGCTTCGCCGAAGCTTTTGGATTTTGAAAGTGCCAAAACCGCCTTGATGTATTCCAGCTTCATATAAACCATACCTTTCCGGCAGCGCCTTACTCTTACTTTATTGGCCGATAATGCATTCCCCGGGAAGATGCTGCATCCGATTAATGCCGTTTTGCCCCACAGCATATCCCTTTTTAACCGCAGCCGTCCGGCTGCTGGGATCATCACCTTACGGCAAAGATTGAAAAATAAGATCTTTATTCCACAGGTGAAAGGGGAGCCCCCCATAAAATAAAAGTATTATATAAGCATTGTTTGCAAATGTAAAGACAGTAAAGAAGCACAGCGGAAATCAAGGAATCGCTAACGGCATCCCTTTGACGCCCGCTGTGCGACTCTACTGCTTTTCAGGGTCGTCTTTTGCCTACGGGGTTTTGTAATATAAAGCCGGTTTTTACTGCACCGTTTATCGGGGCAGATATACTCCCTGCTTCTTCAGCATCTGTTGGACTTTCTTCACATCAACATTGCGGAAAGTGGTATTTGACTGCAACGCCAAGGCTGCAGCAGCACCAGCGGCTTCACCCAGTGCGACACAGTGGGGGATCAGATTGGCATGATCGTTTGCATCATGTGCCGAGGAGAAGCAGCGGCCGGCAGCCAGCAGATCCTCTACATCATCGGCAGGAAGCATAACGCCGTACGGGAGCTCAATGGGAGATTTATACTTCATCCGTCTGTGTGCGGGAATGATGGCAATGGTATCCTCGTGCTCGATTGTTTGTGCAATATCATCCATCGTAAGACGGTAGGTACCGTTCAGGCGACGGCTGCCGCGTGTACCAAGCTGCGGGGCGGTATCGTGCAGGAATGCATTTTTAAAGCCGGGAACATTCTCACGAATCCATTCGATGCCCTCATTCAGGCTGCGTCTGATGAGCATTTCAGTATCGGTAAGATCCTGAACATTGCAGCAATCCTTTCCCTCCACGAAATTATTGACCCACATAATATCCTTCATGGGGGTGACGAAGGGGGAAATGCGATATCCGAACAGCTTTTTATATTCGGCCAGCTTATCACGATAATGGCTGTTGGGATCATACTTCCAATTGCGGAATTCTTCAGAATCAACATTGCCGAGCCTGAATACAACGGAAACATTATAGCTGCGGTCATCGCCGCTGTATTCCTTCTCATAGGCACAGCCTGCGGATGCAAAGATATCACCGTCACCGGTACAGTCGATCACCTTGCCGGCCAAAATCGCCTTGCGGCCCTCCTTGGACTGGAAGGTCACGCCGATTACTCGATTGCCCTCCATAAGCGCCTCGCTGCCCCAGGCATGGCAGTATACGGTTACACCGGCATCCTCTACCATGTTGACCATGGCGATCTTCAGCATTTCCGGATCAACATATGCGCCATACCAGATCCATCCATCACATACAAAACCGTAATACTTTCTCCATTTATCGATCAGCGCAGGGTCCGTGCTGCCGATATCCTTGCGGTCAGGACCGATCAGGCCATTGGGCATCTTCTCCAAACGATCCAGCCACTCCTGCTGTATGCCTGCAATCATCTGCTGCTTTCCCTCGCTGAGATGCGGGATAAAAAGCACCTGCCCGCCGGTAGCCATACCGCCCAGATGACCATAGCGCTCCAGCAGGACTACCTTACCTGCACCATTACGGGCGGCGGAAACCGCCGCAGCCGTTCCGGCGGGGCCGGCACCGACAACCAATACATCGCAGTGGTCAAATACCTCGATTTCTTTTGCCTGCTCGTGGATATATTCTTTCATTGTATCAAATTCCTTATCTTATAGAGTTGTTTTCGTTGCGGGCTCTCTCCCGGATGGAAGCGTTCCGTTTGGAAATGCGCCGGCAGAGAGCTCCGCGTTTTTAACCGGGCTGTATTCCTATGATAGGTAAACGGTCATCAATCAACAGTAAGGCCCTTTTCCTTGCGCAGCGCGATCAGCTTTTCCTCGGTGACATTAAACATGGAAAGGGCGATCATGCCGATTGCGAGAGACGCACAGGGAACTGCAGACAGAAGCACACGAATGCCCTGCACTGCTTCCGTTGTCACGGCAGCCTTATCAAACCCGACTGTTGCAAGGCCGAAGCCGAGCAGCGCACCGGCGATGGTCTTTGCGATACCGATGGTTACCGTATACAGGGAGCTCATAAAGGGACGGACATCCTTACCGTTAACGATGGCGGTATAGTCAATAACATTGGTGTAGAGAGGCAGCTCGATGGTGTAGCAAACATTACGGCCGATCATTGCCACGCAGAGAAGGATGGTGAATATAAGAGGATTCTTGCCGATAAAATATGCCGAACCGAGGGCAGCCGCATAGATAATAAGGCCGGAATACATGCCGCCCTTGATGCCGAGACGCTTGGCAATGATGGGACCGATGAAGGAGCCGACGAACTGCATCAGGGTGGACAGTGCCATGTATGTAGCCATCATGGTCTTATCGCCGATAACAAACCCGTAATAATAAGCCACAAGGCTCATCACCAGGGCATAGGGGATACCGTGAGAGAAGGAAACGATCAGCCATGCAATGGTTTGCTTGTTGCAGACGGATTTGATCATCGTCCAGAAGGAGACGCCGTCTTTTTTGCTTTCCTTTACAGTTTCAACAGCAGTTCCGTCCTTGGCTGCCGGGTCGGATTTCCCGGTGGAAGGATCCACGGATTTTGCAATCTTGGCAAGATTGAAGAAGGATGCCGTAAGAGCAATTACAATAAGCACCATGAAGCCGGTATAGCCAGCTGCTTCGTTATTGAAGAGCTTGCCGATAAAGGCAATGGCTGCAACGGCAACAAAGCCGAAGAATACTTTTCCGATGGAATTGATCTGGCTGCGTGCGCCGGCAAGGCCGGTACGCTCCGTCGGGTCGGGGGCAAGGGGGATCATCAGACCGGTATAAGCCGCAAAAGCAAAGTTATAAAGGAAGGTATCCAAAACGCAAATGACAAATACCAGCGGGAACTTGATGCCTTCCGGAAGATTACCCCAATTGACAAAGGTGAGAATCTGGAATATTCCCGCTAACGGCATCATGATATAAATCCATGAGCGATAGCGTCCCCAGGGCAGACGAACTTTCTGCATGATAACACCGATTACAAAGGAACCCCAAAGTCCGATGAGACCCTTGACCGTGTTCATCGTGCCCAGCTGAACATTGGTGAGCCCGACAAATGTGGTAAGGAAGAAGGACAGGTATGTCCCCGTCATGTTTGTTTTCAAGGAGGAAATACCATTTACGAGACCATACGAAATAGATTTTTTAGTGTATAACGCTTTTTTCTTTTTTTCCAAACTAATCACTCCTCACACTGATCATTTTGTCAGATATCTGCATCTAAACTATAAAACAATTGGTTATTATAATGCAATTCAAATTTGAATTGCACTTATTCCTTTATGGAATAAGGAGATCGCCGGAGAAGTAATCTGCAGGAAAAGATGCAAAAGCCGCCCCCGTTTCCGGGAGCGGCTTGAAGGGTTTCAGGTTAGAACAGTGCGGAATTTAGTCCAGCGTGATGACCTTGACGGGGCACTTTTCGGCGCAGGCGCCGCAATTGGTGCACTTTTCGGGATCGATGGAGGCGAGGAAATCGGTGACGGTGATGGCGCCGGTGGGGCAAACCTTGGTGCACATCATGCAGCCGATGCAGCCGGCGGAGCAGACCTTGCGGACGACAGCGCCCTTATCATGGCTGGAGCAACGCACGGTGACATGATTTTTGACCGGGACCATGCCGATGAGCAGGTGCGGGCAGGCTTTGGCGCAGGCGCCGCAGCCGGTGCACACGTCTTCCTTCACATAGCGGGCCTTGCGCTTGATGGTCACGTCAAAGTTGCCCACGAAGCCCTTGACCTGCGTCACTTCGGAATAGGAGAAGATGCGGATCTTCTCGTGCTGCGCCACATCCACCATCTTGGGGGTCAGGATACAGGCGGCGCAGTCCAGCGTGGGGAAGGTCTTGTCCAGCTGGGCCATCTTGCCGCCGATGGTGGGCTTGGTCTCTACGATGTCCACGGGGAAGCCCGCGTCGGCGATGTCCAGCGCGGTCTGGATACCGGCGATACCGCCGCCGATCACCAGCGCCCGCTTGGTCACGGGGCTTTCGCCGGGGGTCAGGGGGGTGTTCAGGTTGACCTTGGCCACGGCGGCCTTGCCGAGGATGATGGCCTTTTCGGTGCCGGTCGCCATGTCTTTATGCACCCAGGAGCACTGCTCGCGCACGTTGGCGATTTCCACCATGTACGGGTTGATGCCCGCGCTCTGGGCCGTTTTGCGGAAGGTGTTCTCGTGCATCCGGGGGGAGCAGGAGCACACCACGATACCGGTCAGGTGATGTTCCCTGATGGCGTCCTTAATCAGGTTCTGGCCTGCCTGAGAGCACATATACTGGTAGTTGGTGGAGAACACAACGCCAGGCTCGTTTTTCAGCGTTTCGGACACAGCCTTTACGTCTACGGTTCCGGCGATGTTGCTGCCGCACCAGCAGACAAATACACCAATTCTCTGCATGGATCTGCTTCTCCTTTCACTTCGCGTATTTGCGCAGGGCGCTTACGATGGCCTGCTGGGGCATATCGTCGTCCAGCAGGGCGGGGATGTCATCCGCCGTCATGTGGTTCATGCCCTGCTGACGGATGGCGACCAGACGGATGGCCTCCACCAGCTTGGCGGGCTCCACGTTGCGGGGGCAGCGCTCCACGCAGGCGAAGCAGGACAGGCACTGGTAGAGGGACTTGGACTTCAGCAGGGGCTCGATCTCGCCCCGCTCCACCATGTACACGAACTGATGGGGATGATACTCCATCTCGTCATAGGCGGGGCAGGTAGCGCTGCACTTGCCGCAGCGCATACACTTGAGCGGATTGACGCCGCTCATGCGGACGACCTGCTCTTTCAGGCGTTCATTCTTCGTTTGCATTACGCTTCCTCCTCCACGCCCAGAGCCTGCGCCAGCAGCTCGGTGAAGTAGACCACCGGCACGTCCGCGCTGTACTTGGACAGATTATAGCGGCACAGCGGGCATGCAGTGACGATCAGATCCGCACCGTGGGACTGAGCGTCGCCCAGCACCTTCTCGCTTTTTTTGCGGGCGGAAGGCTCGTTCTCCAGCGCCACATAGCCGCCGCAGCATTCGTTGCGAGCGGCCCAGACCACAGGCTCGCCGCCCAGCGCCCGGATCAGATCCTCCATGATATGGGGGTTCTCCGGGTCGTCCATCTGCATCACCTTGCCGGGACGCAAAAGCAGGCAGCCGTAATAACAGGCCACCTTCTTCCCCGTCAGAGGCTTTTGTACCTTTGCTTTGACCTGATCGAAGCCTACGGTGTCCCGCAGAAGCTCCAAATAGTGCTGCACCACGGTCTCGCCGTGATAGGGCTCTCCCGCGTCTTTGTCCTGCGCCATGTAACGGTTCACCTTGTCGGCAAACTCGGCGTCCGTCTGCATGGCGTGGTTGGTCTGCTTAATGACGTTGTGGCAGGCGGAGCACACCGTGACCAGAGGCTGGGAGGCGTCTCTGGCCGCCTTCAGCGCGCGCACGCTGCTGAGCT
>ERZ857745.3912-NODE-3912-length-13593-cov-3.671148_pt1 | contig 13593 bp, 13 predicted proteins | sample MGYA00519699_ERZ857745 | MGnify/ENA primary metagenome ERZ857745 (study PRJEB31778, sample SAMEA3449357) | human gut metagenome | biome: human gut; feature: human-associated habitat; material: faeces | place: United Kingdom | collected 2010/2012 ...
CTTTTTTGCCGTCAGGCCCGGGTGTGATGTGGGTGCAGCCTGGATAACCGGTAGCGTGTTTTTCTTTTAAAATACCAGTTTCAGAGATCATACCCGGTGCAGCACAGATTGCTGCCAGCATTTTGCCACTGTTTAAAAATTTCTGAGCCAGTTCTTTGACACCCGGTTTTTCCCCAAGTACCCCTGTGCCCGGTCCACCCGGATACACAATACCATCAAATTCCTCAAAATTCATATCATTATACACTTCATCCGCATGAAAACAGATCTGGTGTGCTCCCATAATCTGTCGTTTTCCGGTTACAGATACCGTCAGCACCTCAATTCCGGCTCTTCTGCAAAAATCCACTACTGTAAGGCATTCAATTTCTTCTACTCCATCATTACATAATACAGCTATTTTACTCATGATCATCTATCCTTTCTACATAATATTCGTTATATTCGTTACAATTCACGCACGCTATTCGCAACATGAAGTAAAACCTTGAACTTTCTGCTTCTATTACGATATAATTATCAATAACAATCCTTCCCTCTATTCGATATAAAGATGTTGAGGTCAAAAGATGCCATACGAATTGCAAAAGGAGATTTTACTTTATGGAAATCGAACGTAAATTTTTAATCCGGCAGTTACCGGAACATCTGGAACAGTACCCATGCCTCCAAATCGAGCAGGGTTATCTGTGCACCAATCCTGTCGTGCGCATCCGCAAACAGGATGATTCCTACTTCCTCACCTACAAATCCGGCGGACTCATGACCCGGGAAGAATACAATCTTCCACTGACCGCTGAAGGCTATGTTCACCTGCGCCAAAAAACAGATGGGCTGCTCATCACCAAAAAGCGCATGAACAGCGATAAGTGATTCGGTTATAACAACAGGGAGTAACCCATGAAAAAGCATCTATCTACAATATTGCTGGTTCTGCTCTTTTTCGTGGGACTCTCCGTGGTGTTATACCCCACCGTGTCCGACTGGTGGAACCAGCGGCACGCCTCCCGCGCCATTGCCGGCTATGACGAGACCGCCCAGAGCCTGACGCCGGAGAACACCGAAGCCTGTTTTGCCGCCGCGGACGACTACAACGCCCGCCTGGCCGCCGACCCCGATGCGTTCTACGACCCGGAGAAAATTACCGGGTATGAGGACACGCTCAATATCTCCGGCACCGGCATTATGGGCTACATCACAATTGATAAAATCAACGTCCAGCTGCCGATTTATCACGGCACATCGGACAGCGTGCTGCAGGTCGGCGTCGGCCATCTCGAGGGTACGAGTCTGCCGGTGGGCGGCGCGTCCACCCACTGCGTACTGTCGGCCCATCGCGGTCTGCCCAGTGCGGTGCTGTTCACGAACCTTGACCGGCTCGAGGCAGGGGACACCTTCACCGTCACGGTGCTGGACCGCCTGCTGACCTACGAGGTTGATCAAATTTCCATTGTCCTGCCGGAGCAGGTCCGGGACCTGCTCATCACCGACGGGCAGGATTACATGACCCTGATGACCTGCACGCCCTACGGCATCAACACCCACCGCCTGCTTGTGCGCGGACGCCGCGTGGAGAACGCCGCGGAAAAGCACATCAACGTGACCCCGGACGCGACCCGCATCGACCCGATGCTTGTTGCCCCCGTTGTGGCCCTGCCCATTTTGCTGCTGCTGCTCACCGTGCTGCTGGTGCGCTTCCGCAAAAGGCGCTGAATTTTGCACGAAATCTGCAAAAGGAGAGACCCCATGAAGACGCTACAGAAAACCTTCCCCGCTGTGCTGCTGGTCTGCCTGCTGGCCGCTGTGCTGGCGCTGGCCCCGGCGGCGCGTGCCCTGCACGTGGACACCCGTGGCAGCCTGACGCTTACGCTCTCCCCGGTGGACGGGCAGGACAGGGACGGCACCGCCAAGCATGAAGCGATCGAGGCGACGGAGTTCACCGGGCGACTCTACCGCATTGCGTCGGTGGACGAGAGCTACTACTACACCCCGGCGCCGGGCTTTGAGGCGCTGGCGGGCGAGGATGTGCAGAACTTCAAGGACAAGAAGGCCGACGAGCTGCGCACCCTGGCCGATGCCGCCGCGTCGCTGGCCGCCGACGCCGAGCCTGCCGGGACGCTGACCTTCCGCAGCGGCAGCGCGGGGGCGAGCAATCTGGAAACCGGCCTGTACCTGCTGGTCATCGATACCTTCACGACGAAGGACGGCATCTGGAACGTCAGTTGCAAACCGACGCTGCTGCCCGTGCCCGTTGTGAACGGCGAGGTAAACGGCAGCTGGGACGGCAGCGACAACTACGACGTGACCGCCGCCCTGAAGCTGACCGCCGAGAAGGCCCTGACGAAAATCAAAATCACAAAGCAGCTTACCGACTACAGCGCCCTGCAGGGCCCGGCCAGCTTTGTGTTCCGGGTCGAGGCCGTCAACGCCGGGGGCGAGAACGTGTTCAGCAATGTGTACGCCATGACCTTTACCGGTGCGGCGGCGCAGGAGCTTGTCATTGAGAACATCCCCGTGGACAGCACCGTCACCGTGACCGAGGTCTACAGCGGTGCGTCCTACACACCGGACGGCAGCGGGGAAATTCAGCTGACCGCCCGGCCCATGGTCAAAAACAACGATGGCAGCGAGACCCTGCCCGCGGAGAACGAGGCCGCGTTTGTCAACCGCTACAACCGCCGCCGCACCTACGGCACGGCGGTCACGAACGCCTTCTCCTACGCGGACGGCCAGTGGCAGCTGACCCAGAACTATTCCAACAAGTGATCGCTTCCGAAGGAGCTTTGCAGATGAAATTGCTCAAGAAAACCCGGGTGCTGCTGGTAACGGCGGCTGCGGTGCTGGCGCTGGCCGCCGGTGCGCAGTCGGCGCTGGCCTACTTTACGACCTACGCCACAGCAAAGGGCGGGTATACTATCCGTCTGGGGGAGACGACCTCCCTTGAGGAGAGCTTTGCCAACTGGACCAAGCGCGTCCGGGTCAGCAACACCGGCAGTCTGCCGTGCTATGTGCGCGTCAGGGCGTTCTGCGGCAGCCGCTACACGCTGACCTTTACCGGCGAGGGCTGGACCGAGGGTGCAGACGGCTGCTGGTACTATAACGCCATCGTCCCGGCGGGCGGTGCGAGCAGTGAGCTGGATATTGCCATCGGCAATGTCCCGGCGGACGAGGCCGAGAGCTTCAACGTCATTGTTGTGCAGGAGGCCGCCGCCGTGCGCTATGCTGCGGACGGCACGCCCTACGCCGACTGGTCGCAGACGCTTTCCTCCGACAGCAGCAGCTATGATGTGAAGGAGGCGCAGTGAGATGACCGAGCGCAAAAAACACGGCCCGCTGGCCGCCATTGCCCTGCTGGCCGCGGCGGCTGTGCTGCTGGCCATCAGCGGCACCCAGACCGCCCGCGCGGCGCTGACCTATTTCAGCCAGGACTACGCCGCCCAGGTGCAGATGTATGACATCGGCGTGACCCTGACCGAGAACGGTCAGGATGTCAGCTGGCGTAACTACACCCAGCGCGATGACGTCTGGAACGAGACCACCGGCACCCTGCTGCAAAGCCTGCTGCCCGCTGGTGAGCAGCTGCAATTGGGCCGCAGCTACCCCGAGGCCATCGCGGTGCGCAACACCGGCAGTATTGACCAGTATGTGCGCGTCAAGCTGTACACCTATTGGACGAACGCCGACGGCAGCAAGAATACCGAACTTTCGCCCGATTGGATCGACCTGCATCTGACCGAGGGCAGCGGCTGGGTCGAGGACACGTCCGCCCGCACGGCGGAGCGCCGCGTGCTGTATTACACGAATATCCTGCCCACCGGCGCGGCGGCCCCCGCATTAAGCGATACCCTGACCATCAACGACGGACTGGCCGCCAAAGTCACCGAGACCCGCACGACGAACGCCGCCGGGCAGACTGTCATCACGACGACCTACGATTACGACGGCGTGCAGTTCAATCTGGAAGCCGAGGTCGATGCCGTGCAGACCCACAACGCCGCCGATGCGATTTTGAGCGCCTGGGGTGTGCGGGTAAATATCACGAACGATGGCCGGTTGAGCCTGCAATAAGAGGGAGGCTAAGGAATGAAACTGAAAAAGCTGCTTGGCCTGCTTCTGTCGGCAGTGCTGGCCTGCGGGCTGGCCCTGCCTGCCGCCGCCGAGCACTACACCGGCGCGGACGACTGGAACGTCGCCTTCACCGGCAAGGGGATGGAATCGAACTTCCGCAGCAGCGTGTTTGACGACGCCATGACCGCGCTGCAGCCGGGGGACTCGGTCACGCTGACCGTGCACCTGCAGAATGCGACCACAGACGCCATCACCGACTGGTACATGACGAACGAGGTCCTGCGCAGTCTGGAGGAAAGCCAGACCGTCGCCCGCAGCGGCGGCTATACCTATGAGCTGACCTACACCGGCCCCGGCGGGGAACAGGCCACGCTGTTCAGCAGCGAAGCCATCGGCGGCGAGAAGGACCAGCAGGCCGGGCTTGGCCTGCATGAGGCTACCGACTCGCTGGAGGATTTCTTCTATCTCGACCAGCTGCTGGCCGGGCAGAGCGCTGCGGTCACGCTGAAGGTCTCGCTGGACGGCGAGACGCAGGGCAATGCCTATCAGGACACGCTGGCCCAGCTGCAGATGAATTTTGCGGTGGAGCTGAAAGATGTGGCCGACGGCGGACGTTTTGACAGCAATTACACCGACACCGTCAGCAGCCACGGACGCCGCCTGGGCAAGAACACCCGGAGCGGACGCAAGGTCTACGTGACCCGCATCCCGCAGACCGGCGACGAGAGCCAACCGCTGGTGATCGCAGCCATCTGCGGCATCAGCGGCCTTGCCCTGCTGGCGCTGGGTCTTGCAAAGCTGCGCAAATCGAAGCGGGATACGCCGAAGAAAAAGGAGGAGCCGCACACATGAAAGCACTGACCCGGCACCTTCTCGGGCTTTTCAGCACACTGGCGGCGCTGGCGCTGCTGGTGGTGCTGGCTCCTGCGGCCCTGGCCGAGGAATACACCTACAGCGTCACCCTCTCTGCCGGACGGCAGGGAACTGTGACCGGCGGCGGTGTGACCGTGGAAGGCAGCACCTACACCCAGACATCCGACGGCACGACGATCAAACTGAGCGGCCTGCATAAAGGCGCGCGCGTGACGTTTCAGGCCGGGGACGCCGCCCGCCTGAACGATGACACGAAGTATTATATCAGCGGCATCCGCCTGTCCGGGCGCGACAATAACACCCGCGCCGCTGACCCGTCCTTTCTGGTGGACGGCGACGCGGACTACGTTGTGGCCTACGGCATCCGCGGCGATATGGTGGAATACACCGTCCAGTATCAGGACGAGGACGGCAACGCGCTGGCCGACAGCCGTACCTACTACGGCAACGTAGGCGATGAGGCCGTTGTGGCGTACCTCTATATCGAGGGATACCGCCCGCTGAACTTCAACCTGTCCAAGGTCCTGTCCGCCAACGGCGCGGACAACGTCTTTACGTTCGTCTACACGCAGATTTTGGAGGACGAGGTCATTATCGTGGACGGCGGCACCACCGTGACGAACGGCGGCACGACCGGAACGGACCGCGGCACGTCAGTCACCGACGGCGAGGATGAGGAAAACACCGACGATGAGGACGGCGACGAGGAAATTATTGAGGAAATCCAGCCCGCCGCAACGCCTGCCCCCAACGCCAATGCCAACGGACAGGACGGCGACAGCGCTCTGAACGAGGAGGACATCGACGACAACCAGACGCCTTTGGGCCGTCTGGTGCAGCAGATCAGGGACGCAGTGGAGCAGTTGACCGGAGGCTCACCCACGGCCACAGCCGCACTGATCGCGGGTGTCGCCATCGTGCTGGCCGCGCTGATTCTTCTGCTTTTCCTCCTGCTGCGCCGCCGCAGGGATAAGGACGAGAATAAAAATAAGAACAACGGGGGCAAGCATGACAACAACGCCTGATGCCAAGCGCCGCCCGCACCGCGCCGCGGCGGTTGTCTGCCGCGTCCTCGGCACGGTCATTCTGCTGGCCGTGCTGGCGGTCTGCCTGCCGCTGAGCGTGCCGAAGCTGCTGGGGTATCAGGTCTATGACGTCGTCAGCGGCAGCATGGACCCGGCCATCCCGGTGCACAGCGTTGTTCTGGTGCAGCCCGCTGCACCGGAGGAATTGCAGCCCGGCGAGATCGTCGCCTACCGGAGCGGCAGCAGCGTCGTGATCCACCGCCTTGTGGAAAACCACATCGTCGAGGGCGAGCTTGTCACCAAGGGCGACGCCAACGCCGAACCCGACCCGCTGAAGGTCGAGTACGCCGGCGTGCTGGGCACGGTCACGGCGCACATCCCGTTCATCGGCATCTATGCGGGGGCGCTCAACACGCTGCCCGGCAAGCTGTACGCCTTCGGGTTTATCGTGGCCGCCGCCATGCTCTATCTGCTGGCGCATGAATTGAGCGAATAAGTACGAAGCCGCACCCCGCGCAGAGACCGGGGTGCGGCTTTTGCGTAAAAACGCGATTTGTACAAAAGCAGGTTGCACAAGACTGGCAAAGAGCGTACAATAGTGCTAAATGAGGCGATTTGTATGTGGTTACTGTACGCAGTCGGCTCTGCGCTGTTCGCGGGTCTGACATCCATTCTGGCAAAATGCGGCATTCGCAAAACGGATTCCACCGTGGCCACGGCCATCCGCACGATCATTGTGCTGATTTTTGCGTGGGTCATGGTGTTTGTGGTCGGCTCGCAGGGGACGATTGCCAGCATCCCGGCCAGAAGTCTGGTATTCCTGGGGCTGTCGGGTCTGGCTACGGGTGTCAGCTGGCTGTGCTATTTTTATGCCTTGCAGCGCGGGCCGATCGATAAGGTCGTGCCCATCGACAAGAGCAGCACGGTCATGACGATCTTGCTGGCTGCACTGCTGCTGGGCGAGAGTGTGACCTTGACCAGGGGCATCGGCGTTGTGCTGATCGCCGCCGGCACGTTCCTGATGATCGAGAAAAAGGGCGGCGTCCAGAAAGAGGAAAACGGCTGGATGTTGGCGGCGTTCGGTTCGGCCATTTTTGCGGCGCTGACCTCGATCCTGGGCAAGGTCGGCATCACCGGGGTCGAGTCCAATCTCGGTACGGCGCTGCGCACCGGCGTGGTGCTCATCATGGCGTGGGTCATGGTGTTTGTGCAGGGCAAGCAGGGCCAGGTGAAGGCGGTGCCCAAAAATGAGCTTGGCTTCATCTGTCTGTCGGGCCTGGCGACGGGTGCAAGCTGGCTGTGCTATTACAAAGCGCTGCAGCTCGGCCCGGCCAGCCTCGTCGCGCCCATCGATAAGCTGAGCATTCTGGTCACGGTGCTGTTCTCCTACATCGTGTTCCATGAGCGCCTGAGCAGAAAGGTTCTGACAGGTCTGGCCATGCTTGTCGCGGGCACGCTCGTCATGCTGGTATAAAATTTATCATAACGGCAGCACCTTTTCCTGCAAAGGTGTTGCTTTTTTTGCTGTCTTTTGCCATAATAAATATATATGCAATAGGCAGGCTTATGCAGGAAAGGAGGCACAGCAGATGGCGAAAATCGCCGTGGTCGAGGACAACGACGCCATGAGGGCGCAGCTCTGCGGGTTCATCGCGCAGTATGCGCAGGAGAGCGGACACCAGCTGGACGTGACCGCCTTCTCGGACGGGGCACAGCTTGTGGAACCGTACCGCCCCGGTTTTGACATCATCTTTCTGGATATTGAGATGCCAAAGCTCGGCGGTATGCCGACGGCGGAGCGCATCCGCAGGCAGGACCCGGATGTGGTGCTCGTGTTCGTCACCAACATGGCACAGTATGCCATCCGCGGGTATGAGGTCGACGCGCTCGACTTTGTGCTCAAGCCCGTCAGCTACTACCAGTTCAGCACCAAGCTGGAGCGCGCCTTGCAGCGCATCCAGCGCCGCCGCGGCGGGCAGGTGGCCTTGCAGGTCAGCGGCGGGGTGCAGCTGCTGGATACCGACGACATCCTTTATCTGGAAACGCGGGACCGCCTTTTGCACTACCACACGGCCACGGATACCTGGTCGGTGCGCGGCAGTCTGCTGAAGGCCGAAAAGGATCTGGCTGCCTACCACTTTGCGCGCTGCAACCAGTGCTATCTGGTCAACCTGCGCCACGTCAGGGGCGTGCAGGATGATCTGGTGCAGGTGGGGGAGGAGCGGCTGGAGATCAGCCGCCGCCAGCGCACGGCCTTTCTGGCCGCGCTGGCGGCCTATGTCGGGGGTGCGCTGTAAGTGGATACACTTCTGACATGGGTGGTTTGTGCTGTCGGCCTGTGCGGTGCGGAGCTGGCCTACTGGCTGCCGCTGAAAAAACGCAGGAATTTTACCATGCGCACCGCCCTGAATTTTATCGCGGCAGTGCTGTTTGCACAGGTCATCATCTGGGCCAACAGCGGCCACGCCAAGCCGGCGATGCTGCTGGTGATTTACGGCGGTTATTTCATCTGGGCTGCGGTGTCAACCCATCTCTGCACGCTGCTGGACTGGTCGGCCAGCGCATATTGCAGCATTTGGATCGTCCTGACGACGGAGTCGGCCTATGAGCTGTGGCGCGTTCTGATCTGGACGGCGCAGACGCTTGGAATGCGCCATCTGTCGCTGCACAGCACGCCGATGCTGCTGGGGCAGCTGGGCTTTACCATTGCCTGCTGTGTGACGGTCCGGTATACCATGGCGCGCACGATGCCGGAGGACGGCATCTACCACATCGGCCCTCGCCAGTTGGGCAGTGCCGGACTTCTGGGCGCGATATTCGTCTTTCAGTTTTTTGCACTGCAAACCAGTCTGCGCGTCGGGCTGCAGCCATCGGCGGTAGTCGCACCGTCGATGCTGACCCAGTTTTACTGCGTGACGCTGCTCTATTTACAGACCGAGCTTTTCAAAAAAGCGGCCATGCAGAAGGAGATGGACGCACTGAACCTTCTGTATGACCGCCAGCGCAAGCAGTACCAGATCGCACGGCAGAACGTGCAGATCATCAACCGCAAGTGCCATGAGCTCAAGGTTCAAATCGCCGACCTGCGCCGCCTGCAGCCCGACGAGGCCACAGCGCAGAGCCTTGACGAGGCAGAGCAGGCGGCCCGGATGTACGACGCCAACGCTGCCACCGGCAATGAGGTGCTGGACGTCGTCCTGACCGAAAAGAGCCTGCTGTGTGAGGCCCAGCGCATCCGCCTGAACTGCGTGGCCGATGGCACCTGCCTTGCGGCCATCGAGCCGGGTGACCTGTACGCGCTGTTCTCGAACCTGCTCGACCAGGCCATCGACGCTGCAGCCCAGCAGCAGAATGACCGCCGCATGATCGACCTGCTTGTATGCAGGCGGCAGGGCTTCGCGGTCATCAACGTCATCGGCCCGGCGCTGTCCGGCAGCCAGTCCGACCACGGACGCCGCCACAGCTATGAGCTGAAGGTTGCACGCCGTGTCGTGCAGAAATACAGCGGCACCATGGCGACAGAGCCCCGCGGAGAGCTGTTCGCCGTCAAGATCGTGATGCCGCTCACCAGGGGATGAAAGAAAAAATACCGCCTGTTTTTTGTGCAAGATGCACAAAGAACGGGCGGCCTTTTTTGTACCCCCAAAACCGAATATCCCGCCAGAAATACCACTTTTCGCAAACCTATTGCCAGAAATTTAACAGTTCTGTACAATACAAGTACAGTAAAAAACAACACAGGAGGGCGCAATGCGAAGCACGACCAAGCTGATGAAGAACTGGCAGTTCACCGGCCCTGACGGTAAGACCACTGCCGTGGACCTGCCGCACACATGGAACAACATCGACGGCCAGGACGGCGGCAACGACTACTGGCGCGGCAACTGCATCTACAAGACGCAGTTCACGGCGCCCGCTTTTGACAAGGATACCCAACAGGTCTGGCTGCAGTTTGAGGGCGTGAATGCCAGCGCCAAGGTCACGCTGAACGGGGTGGAGGTCGCCCGCCACGACGGCGGCTACTCCACCTTCCGTGCGGATGTCACGGCGCTGCTGGCCGACAGCAATGAGCTGAACGTGGAGGCGGACAACAGCAAAAATGACCGCGTCTACCCCCAGAAGGCTGACTTCACCTTCTACGGCGGCATCTACCGCGACGTCAGCCTGCTGGTCGTCAACCGGAACCACATCGCGCTGGATTACCTCGGCGGCCCGGGCGTGCAGATCACGCCCACTGTCAACGGCGCAAACGCTGACATCGAGGTCAAGACCTGGATGGAGGGCGACGGCGAGGTCGAGTTCTCGATTTACGACGCCGCCGGTGCCGAGGTGCTGACCGTGCTGGCGGAGCGGCTGTTCGGTAAAGCGGGGCTGGTGCTGCTTGCGGCCATCTTTATGCTGGCCTGCTTCAACACCTGTGTGGGGCTGATCGCCTGTGTGGGCGAGTATTTCCACACCCTGCTTCCCCGCATCCCCTACCCTGCTCTTGCCGCCTTTTTTGCCGCTGCCAGTATGCTGATTGCAAATCTGGGGCTGGCAGAGATCCTGCGTCTGTCCGTCCCGGTGCTCAACGCGCTGTACCCGGTGGCCATTGTGCTGATTACGCTTTCCTTCGTGCCCGGGCTGGTGCAGCGCCACCGAGTTTACCCGCTGTGCATCGGCTGTACCGCCGTGCAGAGCATTGCCGCTGCGCTGCCGCTTGGCCCGCTTTCTGCTCTTGCCAACGCCCTGCCGCTGGCGGCACTGGGCTTTGGCTGGGTGCTCCCGGCGGTCGTCGGGCTGCTGGCAGGCATCCTTTTGAGCTGTACAGAAAAATAAAGGAGATTTTACTATGATCCAGCCTATCATGCACGACCCGCTGTTTCTGGCGCAGAAGTCCACCCCTGCCACCCCGGAGGACGCCCCTGTTGCGCGGGACTTACTAGAGACCCTGACCGCCCACGCCGATGGCTGTGTAGGCATGGCTGCCAACATGATCGGCGTGCTCAAGCGCATCATTGCAGTGGAGGCCGAGAACGGGTATCTGGTGCTGTTCAACCCGGTCATCCTGAAAAGATCCGGGCCCTATGAAGCCGAGGAGGGCTGCCTCTCGCTGGAAGGCGTGCGCAAAGCGAAGCGCTGGCAGAGCATCAAGGTGCAGTACCAGACGGCGGAGGGCAAGCCGCGCATCAAGACCTTCACCGGCTGGACGGCGCAGATCATCCAGCACGAGATCGACCATTGCGATGGGATCTTGATTTAATGCACAAAGCCCCCGAGGGTGTGTCCCCCGGGGGCTTTGCTATGCTGTAACAGAGATGTCGGAATTTTAGCCCTTGACGCCACCAAGAGCAACGCCGCGGACGATAAACTTGGACAGCAGCAGGTAGACGACGATGACCGGCAGAATGGCGATAGCCACCATCATGTACACCTTGCCCATATCGAACTTCAGGAAGTCCGCGCTGCGCAGCTGGGCGATCAGGATGGGCAGGGTCTTTTTGTCGGCGCTGTCCAGCACCAGAGCGGGGATGAAGTAGTTGTTCCAGCTGGCCACGAAGGAGAAGATGGCCTGCACAGCCATCGCCGGCTTCATGATGGGCAGCACGATCTTATTAAAGGTATAAAACTCGCCTGCGCCGTCAATGCGGGCGGCTTCCACGATCTCCATGGGAAGGGAGGCGTCCAGATACTGCTTCATGAAGAAGAACACGGTGGGTGCCGCAATGCTGGGAACGATCAGCGGGATGAAGCTGTTTTTCAGGCCCATCTTGGAGATCAACTGCAGAAAGCCCAGTGCGGACACCTGTGTGGGCATGGTCATGATGAGCAGGATCAGGGCAAAGGCAGCCTTTTTGAATTTGAAGTTATAGGCGTAGATGCCGTAGGCCGTCAGAGCCGAGAAGTAAACGCTGAGCGCTGCCGAGCAGGCAGACACCAGCAGGCTGTTGCGGATGCCGCTTACCACAGGGATGTTGGCGTCCGTAAGCACGTTGCGGAAGTTTGTGATGATGGACTTGCCCGGCATCAGCGAGAAGCCCTTCTGGATCTCGAAGTGGGTGCGGGTGGAGTTGATGATCAGCACATAGAAGAAGAACAGGCACAGAAAGCTGATCAGCACCAGCACCAGATAGCACCACGCACGGCGGGCGGTCAAGATCGCCTTTTCGGACTGGTTTTTAGGCGTATGTGCCATACTTATTTCCCTCCTTTGGCAGCAGCCTTTTTGGCTGCCTTCAGTTCCTTGCGCTGAGCCTTGGTCAAGCCGTCATCTTCCTTGGTCAGCGAGAAGTACACGACGACGCACAGCACTGCACACACAAGGAACAGCACCACAGATACTGCACCGGCCATGCCGTAGTTCTTGCTGAACAGGTGGTTGTTCAGGTACATGATCATGGTGGTGGAGGTACGGTCGGGGCCGCCCTTGCCGTTGGTCAGGATCTGCGGCACATCGAACATCTGCAGGCCGCCGATCATGGAGGTGATCATCACATAGACCAGAATGGGCCGGATGAGCGGGATGGTGATCTTCCAGAACATCTGGTTCGGGGTGCAGCCGTCCAGCTCCGCTGCCTCATACAGGGTGGGGTCCACGCCCATAATGGCCGCCATCAGCATGATGCCTTCGACGCCTAAGTTTAGGACGCCGGAGCGTTCGGCAACCAAAATTCCCAGCGCTGCAAGCAGCAGCGGTGTGCTTGCATTCATCGTCGTGGCAATTAAAGAAGCTGCAACACTCATGCGGCCCCCTTCGCGGAATTAAATCCGACCCACTTTAATTTGCAGAAAATCAGAGAATCACAAGCCATGATGCTGAAGAGCAAGAGACCTTGGAACACACCCGTCAAAGCAGCCGGCGTTCCGAGTCTGGACTGGGCTAGTTCACCGCCGAGGTAAAAGAGCGCCATGATGAAAGCTGCAGGAATGGTTCCGAGTGGTTTTAAGCGCCCCACAAAAGCCACAATAATCGCGGCAAAGCCGTATCCTGGGGAGATCTTGGGCGTGAGCTGTCCGATCGGACCGCAGATTTCGATCACACCGGCCAATCCGGCTAAAGCACCGGAAAGAAGCAACACAAAATAAATAATGGCTCGATTGGAGAAGCCCGCGTAAGCAGCTGCCTTAGGCGCCATGCCGGAAACGCGCACCTGGAAACCGATAAACATCTTCGACATGATGAGCCAGATGCCGAACAAGGCAAAGCAAACGAGAGCCCCACCCCAGTGCATTCGGGTACCCGGAATCATGATCGGGAGCGTGGCTGCCATCTCAAACATCGGACTTTGCGGGAATCCCAAGCCCTGAGGATCTCGCAGCGGGGACTGAACCGCCCAGGAAAGGAAAAGCTCGGCAATATAGACGAGCATCAGAGAAACTAAGATTTCATTGGCATTGCATTTGTCTTTGAGCCAGGCCACGATGCCGGCGTATAACGCACCGCCGACCATCGCAGCCAGGATGACCCAAATCATGTAGAGCTGAGAGGCTTCGGGGCTAGCCTGCAATGCAACCACGCCGCCGGCAAGCGCGCCGACAATTAATTGGCCTTCCGCACCGATGTTCCACACGTTTGCTCGGTAGCAAACCAATAGGCCCAATGCACAGAGAATGAGCGGCGTCATTTTTACGCCCAACTCTCCCCAGC
>ERZ857745.3917-NODE-3917-length-13583-cov-2.912774_pt1 | contig 13583 bp, 16 predicted proteins | sample MGYA00519699_ERZ857745 | MGnify/ENA primary metagenome ERZ857745 (study PRJEB31778, sample SAMEA3449357) | human gut metagenome | biome: human gut; feature: human-associated habitat; material: faeces | place: United Kingdom | collected 2010/2012 ...
TTCGGATTCCGTATGCGCGGAAAGTCGTTCATAGCCTTGGGATTCGAGGATTCGCAGCAGCTCCTCCTCCAGATCCGCTTCGCTCTGGTATGCGGTCTCACGACTGTGGCTAGGCTCGTATTCGGCCACCACGGTGCTTTCCGCGCCCTCGGCCACGAGCTTGTACGACTTGCCGCCATCCGGCAGATCCATATCCGACCGCTCCGTCATCATGGGCTCCTTCTTCATCCGTATTTATCCGCCATCCTACTCAAAGGAATTCGGATTCCGCAGCGCATATGGGATTCCTGGATCCTGCGGCTTATTCCCAATGCAGGGCCGTCCTGATTCCAGAGGCGTATGTCTCATTCGAGTCGAGGAAGCGACGAATCACCATGGCGTAGCCATCGTCGCCCTCGATATTCCGCACAAGATACATGAGCGCAAGCAGCGACGACGCCACGGATTTCTCGCCGTATTCGAAATCAGCGAACGCGGTTTTCATGTCACGCGTCATAGGCGACGGGATGACCATCTCCCGATGCCACAGTCTGGCATGATGCGAGCACAGATTGCGCAGATAAACCATGGCATGCACGACCTCCGAGGAAGTCCGCAGATTGGTGCGTAATCCGACTGATCTGTACAATTCCCTGAGCGCCTTGGCATCCGTGTGCAGGGAAAGCATTCGGGAGAGCGTATCGAACGGGAACGTCTCGACGGCCGCCCACACGGGCACCGGTCCGCCTTTGCGCCGGTAATGCCGCATGCATCCATTTGTCCATGTTTCGCAACAGGTTGTCGCGCAACAGTTCGCCGCGCTTGTTGCGCACATCCTGATAGGATTCGGGATCCATATACGTGTAGGCGTTGCCGTCCGACGCCAGCAGGTATGCGATTCTCGAACGCAAGGTGAGCTCCACCTTCGCGGTGCCCTTGAGGATGATGTTGCGCAGCTTCTCGTCCATCGCATAGGGAACAAGGAAATCAACATCCCGGGTGCCCGGCCTGTACCTCTTGTCGCCGGCCGCTGGGTTGACTTGAAAGGGACGGAAGTATCCCGAGAGACGGTAATAGTTGCAGTCAAAGAGCACCCGCCGCAGCTCTGCCTCATCCGTGATCACCAGGCCTCGCTCCGACATCAGGGCGATCATCTGGTCGATGGTCTTCGCGGGCTTGGATTCCGCCCCGATATGAGAAGAGCCCCCTGGTTTGAGCACTGTGAGTAGGCTTAGGGAGCTGCTGTTATCTGCCATGTTAATCGTGTCCTCACATTTTGAAAAATCTGCGGCGCGTCCCAACCATGCTATGCATCCCTATGGTCCGGCACCTGACCATACATCAACTCGACCGTTCCCACGATGAAACGTCACACGGCAAGTTCGTCGAATGACAGCAGACGGTCCCGGTAATACTCGTACTGCTTGCGACGGGCCTCGATCTCCGCAGGCAAACCAGAGCTCAGGTCATTAGTGAGCTTGTCGAAGCGATCAAGAATGGAGATAATCCTATCCTGCTCAGCCAAGGAGGGAATCCCCACCTTGATCTGCTTCATGACATTACTCATCAGTTTGGGATTTCCCATGCCGGTATTTACATACTGCTTAGCAGTCACATCTAAAACATATTTAAGATACTTGGCTCGCACGCGTGAATCTTTGATGCGCAAAAGTCCGCACACATTAGTAATACTAAATTTTTCATCATGGTAAAAGACAGAGCCGGCATTAGCTCCATCTGTTGTCCAAGTGATGTATTCTCCGTCATAGTCATAAGAATTAATAAAACCAAAACGGCCATTATTCGCAGTCTGAGATGAGTACACCGGATATGCGCCGCGGTGCTTTTCCAGATAGCCTTTGGACATGACCCGACCGCGATTGATATCGCATAGCTCTCCCACAGTGATGACTAGGACTCTCTCTCTCTATCGAATGTGAGGAGTTCATCACGGTAATAGGCATACTGCTTCCTCCGCGCCTCCAGCTCCGCCTCCAGCTCCGCCTCCAGCTCCGCCTCCAGCGAGCTAAACGAATCCAAAATCCGAACGATCTCCTCCTGTACCGGCAATGGAGGAACGGGAACGACAATTTTTGCCAAGTCATCCTTCTTGATTTCCATTACCTTGGTTCCATGCACATATGCGCGCTTACGCTGAAAGAAATCCAGCGTTTGGAAATAGTAAGAAAGATACTTCGCATTCTGATGATGTCTAACAACAATTGAATGGCCGCCAGTCACAATGTCCGATCCACCCAGCCAGGCAACTGCTTTACATACATCCTCAAGATTTTCGCTAGTGGCTGTCACAATCAAATCATTTGGATGGACCTTGAGGAGTTTGTCTGCGAGCTTCTTGTCTACGAACGAAATGGTCTGAGACGTAAAAGTATCGTATCGCGTATAAATCTGACCATAATGGATGCATCCAATGCCTTTGTCCGTAAAATCCTTCTTTTGCAGGCCATTCCCCCGGTATAACTTCGCAATAGCACCCAGAGGCTTGCGTTCAACCCCATTCGGACAATATTCCGCGATCAAATCGTCAATCCTGCTCATTGCTAGTTCCCTCAATTCCTGAATATGCATTTAGATAATCTGACCGCTCACAAAACACTAGATTCCAGTTGCCATCATTAAAAGCAACCTCATTGAAATCTTTGAGCTGCTTATAGCTGACTGATCTTTTCTCAAAGGTATGTTGACCGTCATCCGTTAAGATGACCGCGACCTGCGAACTCAACGGATAGTACAAAGTCGTCAAGTTACCAGTTATGACCGTACGAACTGGTTTATCTATGCCAATGAACGGGTGCCCCGATGAGGTCGTCAATACGAGCATGCTGCAATCTCGCAGATATTCCACGGCCTTATACAGTGAGGAAGAACGAACAAATTTCTCATCCTTACTGATGATTCCTGGCAGTATTTGCACCCACAAGGAAATCTGCTTAGCTATCGCTTCAGGGACAAATGTCAGCGTTTCGTCAAATTCTTCTTCCGATTGTGTTTCACGGTAAAGTTCTTTCAATTTTTCGCTTGAGCCTAAGTCCAGCTCACGCATTGTTTCAAGCACGTCTTCTGCGCGGTTCTTCGCATATCTCACCGATTCCGGGCTGCGGGAAACAATATGGGGAATGAAAATTGAAACGAAGCTCACCAATCGATCCAAATCGTCATCCTCAAGACGATCACTCGGTCTCATGCTTGATACGGCATGCAGGAACCATTCAAGCTTCCCGCTGAGATTGTCTTCCACTGAGGACAGCGATTTTTCGATGTAATTAGGGAAGTAATAGTCTCCGCTTTCTCCTGATGGGCAGGCCGTCTCATACAAGCGGTTCTGCACGCCTACGTTTTCCACACGGGCGTGTCTTACCACTCGATTCTTTTCTGCTCGCGTGACGTATGAAATCTTTTCTTTATCATCCACAAAATGGCGCAGAAAAAACCGAGGCAGATAGTGCTCCCTCGTGGTTCCGATCTTTCCGATTGTGGGTATCATCTGCCGGTCGCTCACATCAGTTTTCCAAATCCGCGACGATGGCGTCGATCTGAGCACGAAGTTCGTTCTCTCGTGCCACAATGTCGGAGATCTGCCGGTTGAGTGCGGCGATGTCGATCTTCTCTCGCGTGTCTTCGGGCTGCACGTAGCCGCTGACCGACAACACGTAATCGTTCTTGCGGATGTCTTCAAGCGAGGCGACGGCGGAGAAATGCTCAACAGGTTCGCGTTTCGCATAGACATCCATGATCGCGGCGATGTCGTCGGGCGAAAGCTGGTTTTGGTTGCCGACGTGCACGAACCGTTCCGACGCGTCGATGAACAACACGCTGTCATCGGTCTTCGATTTCTTAAGCACGATGATGCAGGTGGCGATGGAGGTGCCGAAGAACAGGTTCGGCGGCAGCTGGATCACCGCGTCGATGAAGTTGCCCTCCAGCAGATATTTGCGGATCTTCTGCTCCTTGCCACCGCGATAGAGCACGCCGGGAAACTCGACGATGGCCGCGGTACCGTCGGCCGCCAGCCAGGAGAGCATGTGCATGGTGAACGCCAGATCAGCCTTCGACTTCGGCGCAAGCACACCAGCCGGGGCAAATCGCGGATCGTTGATGAGCGTGGGGTTGTCGTCGCCCTCCCACTTGGTGGAGTAGGGCGGGTTGGACACAATCACCTCGAACGGTTCGTCGTCCCAGTGCTGGGGATTGATCAGCGTGTCACCGTAGGCAATGTTGAAATGGTCGTAGTTCACATCGTGCAGGAACATGTTGATGCGGCACAGGTTGTACGTGGTCAGATTTTTCTCCTGGCCGAAAAACCCTTGCCGGACTTTATCCTTGCCCAGCACTTTGATGGATTGCAGCAGCAGGGAACCGGAACCGCACGCCGGGTCGTAGACCTTGTTCACTTCGCTCTTGCCATGGGTGGCGATTCTGGTCAGCAGCTCGCTGACCTCCTGCGGCGTGAAGAACTCGCCACCGGACTTGCCGGCGTTCGCCGCGTACATGGTCATCAGATACTCATACGCATCACCGAACGCATCAATTTTATTGTCCGCGAAGTTCTCCGTGCCCAAGTCCAGATCGCCGATGGCGTTGAGCACCTTCACCAGCTTGGCGTTGCGATCCACCACGGTGTCGCCGAGCTTGCGGCTGTTCAGGTCCAAATCGTCGAACAGGCCGCGCAGACTGGATTCCGAACGCGAGCCGATGGCTGAGCCCTCGATGTTCTTGAACACCCGCTGCAGCGTCTCGTTCAGGTTCTCGTCTCCGTCGGCACGCTTGCGCACGTTGGCGAACAAGTCGGACGGGAGGATGAAATAGCCCTTCTCCTCCACCATCGACTTGCGCACCTGCTCGGCCGTGGCATCGTCCAGCTTGGCGTAGTCGAAATCCACATCGCCGGCCTGGTGCTCGTACTCGTTCAGGTATGAGGTGATGTCCTCGGAGATGAATCGGTAGAACAGGAACCCCAACACATACTGCTTGAAATCCCAGCCGTCCACCGAGCCACGCAACACATTGGCGATACTCCAAATCGTCTTGTGCAACTCCGCGCGCTGCGCTCCGCTATTCATCATGCCATGCCTTCTTCAAAACCGTAGATATAGCCTTCAACAATACCAAGTACGCAGATTCACACACCAGTAGAAGCAGACGACACCCACACTGTGCGTCATGCTGGGAGTCATGGCTTTCCCATGTTCCAGTTTCGATAGCCGGGGTTTAATCGTCGGTCAGAATTGGTCTATTCCCAAAAACCTACCAACCTACCGACCTACCCGGTGAAATCACTGGGATTTGGTCGCCTACTGAGCTCGCCTACCGACCTACCTTGGATTCCCGCAGGTAGGTCGGTAGGCTCGGGCCGGTAGGTCGCGGAAACCCTTACGGCAGTAGTGAGTAGGCAGGTAGGTCGGTAGATCGCTCACGCAAGCGAATACCAGTGGCCGCCCTTCATGCCCTTCCTGTGTTTGATCTTTTCTGAAGCCATCAGGTTCTCCAGAGCGGCATCCAGACTGGCTTTCTGTCTTTTGGACAGGGAACGGGTCAATTCCCCTTTGGACACGGATGGCTTCGGCGAGTTGGACAGCACCTCCATGATGCGCTCCTCGGTGGCGAGCTGGGAACGCATGTCGACCTGTTCGCGGACCAGCTCGTCCTCCTCCCTGTAGTCCGCGCGTTGTTTGAGGTTCTCATTCCTATACTCTTGCAGGTTCTCCTCGTAGCATCGACGCGAGTAACGCATCATCATGCCCGCGAGTTCCCAGTCCTCCTGCATGATTTCGGATGACAGCGGGTCTTCAAGCAAGCGGAAGGCCGCCGACAGTTTGGCACGCAGGAACATGCCGTGGGCCCGGCGCGGATCGCCGCCATGCTCCCTGTTGACCCGTATTTTGTCGGCTCTCATTTCGGCTATCGCCATCGGAGGCAGACGCATGGGGCGCTTCTCCAGATGGCTGGAATCCGGCGTGGAGTCATTGGCCTTTGCATAACTACCGCACTCGTAGAGCCGGTTCATCTGCTCCGGAGCCAGCGTCAAGGCCCGTACAACGTATGCTGGGTCATAAGAACGCGGCCATGACGCTGGAACTTACGCAGACCTATTCGACACCGATCTTGATGATGTGGCAACATCCATCAGCAGCAAAATCACCGCAGCAGAGATATTGGACACGAGAAAATTTTGAGTCTGCACCACTCTCCGAATCCTCTTTTACACACCTCGTAACAACACGGTGACAACAATTCGATAAAAATCGTGTGATTGGGCAAGTGCCTACAAAATTGAAAATCGTTGGAATGATTGGGTTTTAGAGCCCCATCGTTGAGGCGCTTGGAGCGGATGACGGGAGTCGAACCCTACGTCCTCCTTTGAAACCATGCCCCACAACGATTAAAAGCTTGAAATTCCAGCCTTTTACACTCATTGGAAAAGGCCTCGATCACATTGTTTTTCTGAAAGTGTTACCTCAGAGTTACCTCAGAGCTTTGGCGATTTCCCGTCCTACAGCGTCGGAAACAGTGTCCAAATCCTTGTCGAAGAGATCGGCGTAGCGGTCGAGTGTCATAGCCGCGCTCTTATGCCCGAGCATTCGTTGCAGCGCCTTCACATTAGCCCCAGAATGCACAGCGATACTCGCCGCCGTATGCCTGAGATCATGGCAAGTCAGGACCGGCACACCGGCATCGCGCAACGCGTTGCCAAACCACTGCTGTGCGTCCGCGTCCTTCGGATGCACGGAGGCGGATTGCTCATGAATACGGCGTCCACCGGCATCCGTGAAGACCAGCTCATCCGGCCCTTTCCCCTGTATCTCTTTTTTGATAGCGGCCATCACGTATTTCGGCACCGGCACATCACGCCGTTCCCACGTCTTTGGCTCCGTCTCGATGAATTCGCTACCGGCACGAACCCAGTTACGCCGAATCCGCAATCTCCGTTCGTCAACAGAGACGTCTTCAACGCGCAACGCAGCGGCTTCACCCCATCGCAGCCCGCAGAATCCGAGTGTCAGGACCAATGCCTCGTGACGGCCAGACGCTTTGGAAAGCGACACCAACTGCTCCGGAGTCAGATACGTGCGTTTTTTGGGCACCTTCCGTGGAAGCGTTATTTTCTCCGTTGGTAGCCTGACGATCAGGCCGTCATCACGCGCCATTTCGAGGATGCCTTTGAGGACTCCGAACGCGCGCTGTACGACGGAAGCGCTCTTAGGCTTGAATTTGCACTTCTCGGATGCCGATTTCGCGTTGTCCATGGCGGCAGCATCACCTTGGCTCATCCGCGAAACCCATGTCTGAACTTCGGAATGGCGGATACCGTTGATAGGCCGTAACCCCCACACCGGACTCACATGGATACGATACGCGGTCTGCAGGTCCATAAAGTACTTTCGCTTCACGGCTCCCGCCTTGCCCGCGAGCCACGTCGAGGCGAGTTCATCGACTGTGATCTCTCCGGCTTTGGGGTCCACATACGTGCCCGCGCGCAGCCCCTGCTCAACTTGGATTTTGTAGGCGGATGCCTCACTTTTCCTGCGCCAATTGCCGAACTTTTTCTGCCTGTGCGCCGGGTCTCGCCGCATCACGTAGTATCTCACGGACCCGTCTTTCAATGTCCTCTTATGAATCGATGCCATTGATCTCCTTTCGTCTAACCGTTAATGGCAAAATCAGAATGGGTTGAATGCCAGAGTGTCCGAGTCCTCATCAATATGGAGGGCCTTCGCCAATTTGTCCAACTTCCCGACAATTTCGACCAGCTGCGCTTCAAGCTGCAACTCGTCTTCGCACCGTTGCTGGATGATTTTCTCGTTCTCGTCCATGGCGTCGCATTCGACCGCGACTTCATGTAGCCTCTCGTTTGCATTGAGCAGTATGCGGCCTCCATGTAGGAATGTGCGTCTTGCCCGCACGGCCTCCGCAAGCGCGCGATTCATCGCAACAGCGTTCTGGGAGATCACGAGATTGCTTACGACCGAAGCCGCATCGGCTCCGACGCATTCGGCAAGGTCCACGGCCTCTTTCATGCGCAGCTGGCGATCACCCGTTTCGATGTTGTGCACGGTGATCTTCGTCCACTTATGGCCCAAATCACGCATCTTTGCGGCCAACATCTCCATGGTCATGTTTCCACGGAGATTCCTTACGTTTCTGCCAATCATCTTATCATCAATGGAACCCATAGTTCAAATTATAATCATTTGAATCACAACACGCCGTTTTCATTCGATTTGCACATAGTGCGCCGACCGTTATCATCTGAAATCAGAACACACAGTTACGATTTGAAAGGATGGTGCGATGGAAGACCCGACGGCACTATACGAAAAACTTATGCGCAAAGTCACCGCCTCACCAGACCCACGGCAAATACACATGTCAATCGAGGAAACCTCGGCATACTGCAATATCAGCAAACAGGCCCTCGCACAATTACGGTACACAGGCAAAGGCCCGAAGTTTCTGAAACCGACGGCGCGCACCGTGCTGTACCGCAAAGGCGATGTAGACGATTGGATGGATGCCAATGAGCAGACCTCTACAGCGCACCCCCAGCACTGAGTCCGTCTCTCCGCTGCCGCCGCGCGACGGACTCACGGACAATCAGCAGCTATGGGACTCATTCAATCCATTTTCACTGGATGGCACGGAGCAGAACATCCACACCGCGCGAACCAACCGCAGCCATCCACGGCGATACACTCATATCGCACACTACCTCGGAGTCTCCGAAGATAGCGTCCGCCGCTACAGCCACCTCGACCGTATCCGGAAACGCGTTTATTCCAACATCGACAGTCGCGTGCAATCCCTCTCCGAACGTATACCGTCTCACAATGTTGATTTCATCAGGGAGAACGCTTCAGCAGACCGTAGCCACTACTTGACATCCCGAGGCCTACCAACCGACGAGATCGACGAGCTTGTCAAACTGTACGAGATCGCGGACGACCTCGAATGGGCCGATGCCGAACTGAACAGCATCCCGGCTGGGCATACACAAGGCGAGGCGTTCATGGCCGCGTGGATACCATATCGCTTCTGGGACGAGTTTTTGGAAGACACAACCGAGATGAAAGCACGCTGGACGCCAAAGGCTCAAGCCGTTCTCGCCTACCGCGTCAGCGAACACGGACTGTATGATCAAGCACAACCCACATGCGGAAGGCCTTTAACAACCATAGTTTTAGGCAGGCACCGACTCTATCGCATCGACGAACTGGACAGGCGTTTCCAAAAACGATAAGCCCCATCTGCTTTCAAAATTCATTGCCGGTGCTGCACCGCAGTTCCGGCATTGCATTTTTCCGCCTATTTTTCGCCATTCCAGCATGCCGCACTCTTGTTGTGAAACAACAACACAGAAAGGAAAGAGCCATGGTAAACGGCATCTTCAATTTCCACGACATGTCGACGAAGCCGCAGATTCTGACCGGTCACACCGACATCGTCCGCCAGTACCTCACCGACGAGGAACGTGCCAAGCTCGCTCCCGGCCAGCTGGCACCGGAGCAGCGCACCGAGGACGGCAAGGTCCTTCACACCGTCGAAGTCCTGACCGACTACGAACGTTTCGGCCGCGTAAGCACTGAATGCTTCACCGTCCAGATTCCCGAATGCCCGGAGTTGGAACGCGTCAAGCTCGGCACGCAGGTCCGTTTCGATGATGATTTCGCCGCCGTGCTGCGCACCCGTCGCGAAGGCGGCTCCAGCGTCGTTTTCCAAGCCTCCGGCATGCGCATCGTCGGCAACGCGATTCCAGCGAAACCGGGAGAGTAATCAAAAATGAGTCTTCCGTGGATTCTGCAGTGGCCGGGCATCCTGTTCCCGGCCATTGGCCTGCTTATAGCCGTCCTCGCGGTCCTGATCGGAATTGTTGTCCATGAAACGCACGACACTGTCAAGACCGTCGCGGCCATCCTTCATGTCGGTGAATCCGACATCAACAGCATCCGGCTCACGTGGGGGCCATTCCCGTTCTGGACGCCCGGCACCGTAGCCATGTCCGCCCGTGTGCCCGTACGCGCAGTTCCTACGATCAGGAATTTTGAGGACGCCACCGACGCGGCCGGACAGCTCATGGACGTGCTGGAGATGACCGACGCTGAGCCACCGGCCCTGCACCGGCGTGTCTGGAGCTGGAAGTTCACCCGATGACGCTATTCCCCGTCAGACGCAAGAGCCGGGAAGCTTCAAACAGCCGACCGGCTCTTGCTGTTCCCAACCAACTGGGCGAAGACGATTTCCATCTCCCGCTCGGTCTTCACCTGCTCATCGTCGGCACCACCGGCAGCGGCAAGACCACACTGCTGTCGAACATCCTTCTGGCCTTCGACGAATTCCTCCGGGAAGGCAGTGTCCGCCTACTGGCAATCGATCTCAAGGACGGTGTAAGCGCCACCGCCTGTGCCGGATTCTACACGAAGATCGCCTCCACCCTGCCGGAAGCCGTAGACCTGCTCCAAGAAACCGTTGAGCTGGTAAAAAAACGCAACGCATGGCTCAAATCAAGGCATGAGACGGAAATCAGATGGTCCATGCAAACCCCGCTCATCGTCATCCTCATCGATGAAGCGCTACAGCTGTATGGAGCCGCCAGCCCCGAACAGAAGAAGCTACAAGCTCAGGCGCAGGAAGCATTGGACGCCCTGCTGCTGACCGGACGCAGTGCTGGAATCATGGTCATCGCCGCCGTGCAGGACCCCCGCAAAGAGTTTTTCAAATCCCGAGACCATTACCCAGAGCGTATGGCCCTAGCTCTCAATTCGAAGGACGAGGCGAAAATGGCGCTAGGGGACGAAGCTGTCTCCCGAGGTGCCGCCCCATGGCTCATCTCGCATTCAACACCAGGTCGCGGATGGTACTACGACGATCTCGGGCATAAAGCAATCCGTTTTCAAGTACCACCTGTGCAGGCCGACGAAATCCGCACCATGTCCAGCATTCTGGAGCCTTTCACTCATCAGCAGGACATAAAGAGCCTGACCCCCCAACAGAAGGAACTCTCATGACATCCGAAGCCCAAAAGCCGTCTATGACCAAAACAGATTTTCATATCCCACGCATGGCTTTTCCGGAACTTCTATGGCAGCTGCAACGGGTCACATGGCGCATGTCTTCACAGCAGTCCATCAGATCATGTTCCAAATTCGTCAGCGGAAATAGCGCCTACGGCGGAATGGCCGCACTGCGGGCAATTCCGCAAGAAGACGGAAGCTACAAGCTCCAGTTCGGAGGCCTGCATCGCTGTAAATCTGGTCAATGTCCTCGTTGCTCGCAAATCCTTACCATCAGCCGCGCCAAGCAGATGGAACGGGGCATTGAGTACTGGCTATCCTCAAACAATGAAAAAGACCAGAACCGAGGCATAGCCTTCATGACCTTGACTATGGGCCACAATCCCAACGATAGCGCCGAAAAACTAGCCCATGCCATCTCGAAAGCCCGCACTGCCCTGACCACCGGAGGAGAATACCGTGATCGGAAAAGAGGCGACCGGCATAACTTTCAGATCGCGGGAATCATCAGCCGAATCGAAGTGACATGGAGCCAACGACATGGCTACCATTTTCACTTGCACCTGCTGCTCATGATCGACAAGCCGCTCACCGCATCCGACTTGGTCAACCTACAGGCCCGATTCCACCATCGTTGGAAGAAATCTCTCGCCAAGGAAGGCATCGAGGCTGATATTAAACAAAGCGACATCCGGCCTGTGGACGATTTTGACGATGCTTCGCAAGTGCTTTTGTCACAATATCTCAATAAAACAGCGCCTTGGAACGTAGCCAAGGAGATGACCATGGAAACCCGGAAGACCGGGCACACGAAACGCAGCTGGAGCTATTTCGAACTGCTCACTGCCCTATGCATGGACGCATCTACCAACAAGCAATGGTTCCCACTGCGCAAAGGCGAAAACGTCACATGGGACAGGCCCGATCACTTCATCGTAAGCAATCAGACCACAGGCGAAATCGTCGCCGAACGGTACATGTATGGGAAAAACCAACTATGGCGAGTCATTCACGAGCTGGAGGCCGTCATGAAGACCTTACGTCCGTACCGCATCAGCAATAAGCCACGTACGCAAGACTCACAGCTTGATCGCGCATGGTCGGCATTCCTATGTAACAGCCATGGCCTTGAAGCCAACGACGCCAGCACCGTCAATCAGCGGACTGGCGTCGGCGAAATCGTCGGCTACATCTCCCCTAGCGAATGGATGTCCAACTACGTGAACCATCCTGAGAACATCATCAGAACGGTCCACGCTGCCGCACGTACACGAAAGGACGAATAAGTCTATCTATCTATCGAGCATGAAGTGCTCGCCATCGTGCCAGAGACGGGCGTGGAAACTATTTGAGAATCCAGCCGGGTGAGTATTCCTAACTTTTAGTTGCAAGGAACGTAGTCAAACTCTTTACCGCTGGTGTCGCCAGAACTACAGAGTTCAATGTATCCAGAATTGTTGGAATTATTGTTCTGCTGGTTCTGGCTCTGCTGTGGCGCAGACTGTTGGGTCTGGGCATGTTGCATCGGAGCACTGTAGGTGCTGGTGCCACTGTTCGCACGACTGTAGTTCGTGTTCGAGTAGGTTTGGGTCTGGACTTGCGACTGCTGTTGTGCGGCTTGGCGTGCGGCTTCCTCGGCTTCGGCTTCCGCGTCGGCTTCTTGGGCTTGCTCCACATGGAGGTCATCAAGTGAATAAAAAGAATATCTTCCTTCTTTTCTCTGCTTTACAAGTCTTCCCTGTCTCAGAATTCTAAGCTGATGTGAGATAGCAGATTGTTCCATTCCGAGTAATTCTGAAATTTCATCAACACTGCACTCTCTTTTTTCTTTTAAACAAAGTAAAATATTTACTCGTGTCTTGTCTGAAAACATTTTGAACAGATTCGCAATTTCATCTGAATGTTCAAAATCCATAATAACCTCCGCGACAATATTGCCTTAATATATGATTACTTGTTCATATGTTCATATTATCATATGACAAGTGCGATTGCAATAAAAAATACATTTTTTTAATAATATATTTTCGACTTAATTAATTCATTTAAGGTTATTGAATTCCTGCGAAATATTTAAGCCAAATCTTTGTAATACTAAATCCATACTTTATATAGTAGAAAGACAATATACCAGGTATTGTAATGACATGCGATTAATAATATAACCCTGCCTGAGGGATAAAAATAATCCAGGATTGATTAGATATGACTTGAAATAACTCTATAACAATTATGATTATGTAGTAATTATGACTTTATTGGAAATTCTTTTTGAGATTTGATAATTGATATTCGATTAGTTGTTAAATGGAAAATAAAATAATACATTAAAAATTAAAAATTAGGATAAAATAAAAAAAAGACTACCACTCGCAGTAGTAGTCATCAATGAGCCCGCCGGGGTTCGAACCCGGGACACCTAGATTAAAAGTCTAGTGCTCTACCAACTGAGCTACGAGCCCGTAGTATACGGTCATACCAAACTGGGCTAGCTGGATTCGAACCAGCGAATGCAGGGATCAAAACCCTGTGCCTTACCGCTTGGCGATAGCCCACTATTAATATGAAGGGTGGATA
>ERZ857745.3936-NODE-3936-length-13528-cov-4.444444_pt1 | contig 13528 bp, 9 predicted proteins | sample MGYA00519699_ERZ857745 | MGnify/ENA primary metagenome ERZ857745 (study PRJEB31778, sample SAMEA3449357) | human gut metagenome | biome: human gut; feature: human-associated habitat; material: faeces | place: United Kingdom | collected 2010/2012 ...
CTAAGCATGAGGCAGCAGAGGAGACTGAATCCGAAGAGGCTTCCGGCACTGATGAGGATACAGGCATCGAAACCAGAGAAATAACTATAGATGATACACTTGAAACAGGCGGCGGATTTGAAATTCCACCATTCCTTAAAAAGTGGAAGGAATAACTGCACACAAAGAAAGGTTTTACATAAGAGCCGGTTTTAAAGACCGGCTTTTTATGCATTTTAAAAGTATGAAGCAGATTACATCTTCAGACAACAGAATATGCAGAATTATACGGCAGCTTGACAGCAGGAAGCACAGAGAAAAGCTTGGGCTTTATCTCATAGAGGGCGAAAACCTCACAGAGGAAGCATTCAAAAACAGTGCGGACATAGAGTTTATCGCCGTAAACGAGGACAGGCTTTCCTATTATGAAAACCTGTTTGGCGGCAGGCTATCTGAGTGCTATGTGATACCGGCGGGGCTTTTTAACCGGCTTGCGCAGACCGAGAGCAGTCAGGGCATTATGGCGGCTGTCAGAATACCGCAGCTTACACAGCAGCAGTTTATGGAGCATATAGCAGGCGGCAATGTGATAGTTTTAGACAGACTTCAGGATCCGGGCAATATAGGCACGATCTTAAGAACCTGCGATGCCGCAGGATACAGGGGAGCAGTAATGATAAAGGGCACTGCCGATATATATTCGCCAAAGGTCGTGAGAGCTGCGGCCGGCTCAGTCTTTAGGATTCCCGCGTATTATACGGCGGGAGCTCGTGATGGAGGGAAACTTTTAAAGGACGCCGGGTTGCAGATCATAGGCACAGGCTTTGATACAGAGGATATGTATTACGATGTGGATATGAGGCGAAACACCGCAGTTGTAATAGGCAACGAGGGCAACGGTATTTCGGAGGAAATGGCGGCCCTGTGCGACAGGACAGTAAAAATACCCATGCGCGGCAATATTGAATCGCTCAATGCGGCCGTTGCGGCAGGGATACTAATATATGAATCAATAAGACAGGAGAGATAAAAATGCGTGACAAGCTTACTACAATTTTAGAAGAAGCAAAAGAAAGACTTGCAAAAGCCGCTTCAATATCGGAAGCAGAAGAAATCAGAGTTAATCTTCTGGGCAAAAAAGGTCAGATGACCGAAATTCTTCGTTCAATGAAAGATATGGCGCCGGAGGAACGAAAAGCTTTCGGACAGGCGGCAAACGAAACCAGAGCAGCCATCGAAAAAATGCTTAAATCCAAGCTTGACGAGGTGAAAGCAAAGGCACAGGCTGCTAAATTCGAAGCAGAGAAGATAGACGTTACAGAGCCGGGAAAACCTGTAGTACTGGGCTCAAAGCACCCTATCACAATCACAATAGAAGAAATTTCAAGAGTATTTATGTCTATGGGATTTTCAATTGCAGAGGGACCGGAGGTTGAAACAGTATTCAACAACTTCGACGCGCTTAATGCAGCGCCTGATCATCCTGCAAGAGATATGACGGACACCTTCTATATCACAGAGGAAACACTTCTTAGAACACAGACTTCACCTGTACAGGCAAGAACTCTGATGGCTCAGGATCCTCCAATCAAAGTTATATCACCGGGCAGATGCTTCAGATGCGATACTCCCGATGCAACTCACTCACCGATGTTCCATCAGGTAGAGGGACTTCTGGTTGACGAGGGCGTTACAATGGCAGACCTCAAGGGAGTTTTAGACAGCTTTGCAAAGCAGATGTTCGGATCTTCAGTAAAAACAAAATTCAGACCTCACCACTTCCCGTTCACTGAACCGAGCGCTGAAATGGACGTATCCTGCTTCAAATGCGGCGGCAAGGGCTGCAGAGTATGCAAGGGCAGCGGCTGGATCGAGATATTAGGCTGCGGTATGGTACACCCTAATGTACTCAAAGTAGGAAACGTTGACACAGAAAAATACACAGGCTTTGCCTTTGGTATGGGTGTTGAAAGAATAGCAATGCTTAAGTATGGAATTGATGATATCAGACTTCTTTACGAAAACGATATGAGATTCATCAATCAGTTCAAATAGGAGGTAAGGCGAAGATGTTAGTATCATTAGAATGGTTAAAAGATTATACAGAAGTTAATGTTTCAGATGAGAAATTCTGTGATGATATGGTTATGTCCGGTTCAAACCTTGAAACCTGCGAGCACGTTGGCGGCGGGCTTTCAAATGTTGTTGTCGGCAGAATCGAAAAAATAGAAAAGCACCCTGATGCGGACAAGCTGGTTGTGTGTCAGCTCAATGTGGGAAAAGACGAGCCGGTACAGATAGTTACAGGCGCAACTAATGTATATGAGGGAGCAATAGTTCCGGTAGCGCTTCACAACAGCAGAATTCCGGGACCTCTGCACGGACAGCCAAAGACAGAGGGCGGAGTCAAGATTACCAAGGGCAAGCTCAGAGGCGTTGAATCTTTCGGTATGCTCTGCGGACCACAGGAGCTGGGTCTTGACGACAAGGTGGCGCCATATATCTCAAAGGACGGAATATGGCTTTTAAACGACGAATTTGAAATCGGCGCAGAGCTTTCAGAGGCGCTTGGACTTGAGGACACAGTAGTTGACTTTGAAATAACTCCTAACAGACCTGACTGCCTTTCAATGATCGGAATGGCAAGAGAGGCTGCGGCAGTATTCGGCACAGAGCTTGAATACCCTGAAACAGAGTGCGACCACGAGGAGGGAAATGCAGCGGATTATATCGCAGTTGATATTCAGTCAGACCTTTGCAGAAGATATACGGCAAGAATAGTTAAAGACGTAGTAATAAAGCAGTCGCCTTGGTGGATACAGAAACGACTCATCAGAGCGGGCATGAGACCTATCAATAACATCGTTGACATTACAAACTTCGTAATGCTTGAATACGGTCAGCCTATACATGCATTTGATATCAACACTCTTGCAGGAGGCAAGGTTGTAATCAGAACAGCAAACGAGGGAGATAAATTCACTACCCTTGATGAAACAGAGAGAACTCTTTCAGAGGGCATGCTGATGATATGCGATGCCGAAAAACCTGCAGCAATAGCAGGCGTTATGGGCGGACTTGATTCAGACATCAGGGACAATACGACAACAATCGTGGTTGAATCCGCAAACTTTGCAGGTGACAGTGTCAGAACAACCTCAAAGAAGCTGGGACTTCGTACAGAAGCATCGGCAAGATTTGAAAAGGGCATAGACCCTAACCTGTGCGCTAAGGCTGCTGACAGAGTGGTAAAACTCATAGAGCTTACAGGAGCAGGCACACCTGTTGCAGGAAGCGTTGACGTTTATCCGCAGGAAATCAAGGCAGAGCCTGTTCACGCAAGAGTTTCAAGAATAAACAAAGTGCTGGGTGTTGAACTTACAAGAGAATTTATGGTAAACGCTCTTGAGAGTCTGGAAATGACAGTTACAGGCGAGGGCGATGATATGTACGTTACGGCTCCTACAGTAAGACAGGATATCCACATTGAAGAGGATATCGTTGAGGAAGTAGGCAGAATGTACGGCTTTGACAAGCTTCCTGTTACAATTCCTAGAGGCAACAGCGAGGCAGTAAAGCCTGACGACAGAATTTTAAGAGATCTGGCGAGAGACACTATGGTTGCAATGGGCGCAACAGAAATCCAGACATACTCGTTTGTAAGCCCTAAGGGCGTTGACAACTGCAGAATTGACGAGGATTCATGGGAAAGATGCTTCGTAAGAATTATCAATCCGCTGGGAGAGGAAAACTCGGTAATGAGAACTATCCTTACTCCTAATATGCTGGAGGTTCTCTCAAGAAACTACACAAGAAACATAGAAGCCGTAAAGGCATTTGAAATAGGCAACACATTTATGGCAGACCTGTTTGACGAGAAAGCTCTTCCTGAAGAGAGCTACTCGATGTGCGTTGGTATGTACGGCAAAGACGCCGACTTCTACGCGCTCAAGGGCATGATAGTAGAGTTGCTTTCGATAATGGGCATCAGAGATGTTGAATTTGTCGCAGAATCAGAATACGGAGTATACCATCCGGGCAGATGCGCAAGAATAATTGCAAGAATTCCTAAAAAGGCAATGCCTGAGGTTGACGATCTCAAAAAACTTATCCTGACAGGAGAGGTTGAAGGCACAGAGGAATACAACAAGCTCAAGGATATAATCGAGAACAGCGATCCTGTTGCAATGGGAGATTATGAACAGGTTGAGCTTGGTATCATGGGTGAGGTTCACCCTGAGGTTACGGCAAAATATCAGATAAAGACAAGATGCTATGTATGCGAGCTGCTGTTTGATACAGTATGTGAAATTTCAGATACAGACAAGGCATATAAACAGCTTCCTAAATATCCGTCAACCTCAAGAGATATCGCGCTTCTTGTAGACGAAAATATGGAAGTTGGAACCATCGAAAAGGTTATAAAGGCTGCGGCTTCCGAAATACTCAAAAACGTCAAGCTGTTTGACATATACAGAGGCGAGCAGGTTGCAGACGGCAAGAAGAGCGTTGCATTCACACTGACATATCAGGACGAAAGCAAGACTCTTACTGATGATGACGTTGCTCCTGTTCACGGTAATATACTTAAGGCTCTTGAAGAAACTCTGGGAGCTGTTCTTCGTGAAATGTAATCGGGGAGTACGGTTATGGAAAACAATAAGGTTAAAATCAGAATATACGGGCAGGAATACACTATAGTAGGTGAGAGAAGCCAGGATGAGATTATCAAGGCAGCGCAGTATGTAGACGAGCGCATGCAGTTCATAGGCAGAAACTCAAATCTGGGTTCCACCACGTCACTTGCAGTGCTTTCCGCTGTCAACATAGCTGATGAGATATTTTCTATTAAAGAAGAGCTTGAGCAGCTCAGAACACTGAATGCACAGCTTGAGGCCGACGCCAAAAAGTATGTGGATCTGTGGGACGATGCCAAAAAAAACGTAATACAGTACAGAAATGAAATAGAGGATCTGCGCAAAAAAGCGTCAGATGACTCACAGCTTAGAGAAATACAGAGAAGATACAAGGAGCTTGAAAGCAGCTTCTTCGATCTTCAGATGGAAAATGTTCAGCTCAAAAGCAGACTGGACAAGACTGAAAAATAGACAATAGCAAGAGGTTTGGAAGCGGCTCTATGAATAACAAAAGCATAAAAATTCTGGAATACAACAAAATAATTGAGATGCTCAAGGCTGGAGCTGCTTCGGAGATGACAAGGCAGGTGATATCAGAGATTAAGCCTCTGACCGATATCTATGAGATAAGACACCTGCTGCAGCAGACCACAGAGGCGGTCAAGGTTATTGTAGTTAAAGGCAACCCGCCTATGAGCGCGTTTTACGATATAGCCCCGGCTCTTATGAGAGCAAGAAAAGGCGGAGCGCTGACAATGCAGCAGCTGCTTCAAATATCATATAATATGCGAACAGCAAGGACTATGAGTGCATTTCTCGAAAAGGATCTGACCGAAATTCCGGCGCTTACTGCAATCAGAGAGGTCATCTCAGTAAACAGAGATCTCGAAAATGAAATAACAAGATGTATTCTGTCAGAGGACGAAATGGCAGACAACGCCTCTCCTGAGCTTCGCAGCATCAGAAGAAGCATAGTAAGGCAGAATGAGGCTATCAAGGCAAAGATGAATCATATGCTGGGCTCTGCCGAAAACAAAACACTTCTGCAGGATTCCATCGTTACGATGAGGGACGGCAGATATGTAATACCTGTTAAGCAGGAGCACCGCTCCAAATTCCCGGGTATAGTTCACGACCAGTCCTCAACAGGCGCAACCCTGTTCATAGAGCCGCAGGTTATCGTCAATATGAACAATGAGCTCAAGCAGCTTTTTCTTGACGAAAAAAAAGAAATCGACAGAATACTTGCGGAGCTTTCAGACAGAGTTGCAGAGAATTATCACGGGCTTTACAACAACCAGAAGCTGCTGGTGGAGCTTGACTATATATTTGCAAAGGGCAAGCTGTCGCTTTCCTACAGAGGCGAGGAGCCTCACATAAGCGATGAGGGTATACTTGATCTTAAACAGGCAAGACATCCGCTGCTGGATCAGAAAAAAGCAGTCCCTATCAACGCTTCACTGGGCAGGAGCTACAGCACGCTGATAATAACAGGGCCTAATACGGGAGGCAAAACCGTAACTCTCAAAACAGCGGGACTTCTTTCGATGATGGCGGCAGCGGGACTTCATATTCCGGCCTCCTCCGAGAGCATAATCCCTGTGTTTGAGGACATATTTGCGGATATAGGAGATGAGCAGAGCATAGAGCAGAGTCTTTCGACTTTCTCATCGCATATGAACAATATAGTCAATATCGTTGACAGAGCAGGCCCCGGCTGTCTTGTGCTGCTTGACGAGCTTGGCGCGGGTACAGACCCCACAGAGGGAGCCGCCCTTGCAATAGCAGTCCTCGAAAAGCTTAGAGCAAACGGCGCGCTTATATTTGCAACGACTCACTATACGGAGCTCAAAAAATACGCCATATCCACAGCAGGTGTTCAGAATGCCTCGATGGAATTTGACGTTGAAACCCTGAGCCCGACCTACAGACTTACAATAGGAATACCGGGCAAATCAAACGCCTTTGAAATATCCCGCAAGCTGGGACTTTCAGAGAGCATAATAGACAAGGCAAGAGAGCTTCTTGAGGGCAGGGACATAGAATTTGAAGATGTAATAGCAGCCCTTGAGGACGACCGCAAGAGAGCGGAGGAGGAGCGCGATCAGGCTATAGCTCTGAACATTGCAATGAAAAAGCAGAAGCAGGAGCTTGAGCAGCGTGAGGCCGAGATAAAACAGAAAAAATCAGAAATACTTGCAAAGGCAAGAGAAGAAGCAAGAGAAATAGTAAGAGAAGCAAGAGATACCACCAGAGAGGTTCAGAAAGAGCTTAGGGAATTAAACAGAATAGACAGTATCGCAGAGCGAAACAAGGTGTTTGACGAGGGCAGACGAAAGGTCAGAAACCTTGAGGGCAGGTATCGTGAAAAAATAGTAAAGCAGGTAAACAACAAGCCTGTAAAAGCATCCGACCTGAAGATAGGAAACAGAGTCAAGGTGCTTTCCCTTGATCAGAACGGCGAAATTATGAGCCTGCCTGACGACAAGGGCAATATGACGGTACAGATGGGAATACTCAAGGCAACCGTCAACATCAAAGACATAATGCTTATAGACGATGTCAAAAAACAAAAGCCTTCTCCTAAGCAGAGAAACTACAGCAGTATGTATCAGGCCAAGGCTATGAATATGAGTACGACAATTAATGTCAGAGGCCAGAACCTTGATGATGCCGTTATGAATGTGGATAAATATCTTGATGATGCGTTTATGGCAGGCTTAAAAGAGGTCACTGTCATTCACGGCAGAGGCGAGGGTATTCTGCGTACAGGGCTTCAGCAGATGATGAAGCGCCACAAGCACGTTAAAGCTTTCCGAAAGGGTGCCTACAATGAGGGCGGAGACGGAGTTACAATAGTACAGTTAAAATAGAGAGGTAAACAACAGATGAAAGATTACAGGCAGCTTATAGCTGAAATAATTGCACCATGTGTAGAGGGACTTGAGGCTTCCGAAATCAGAGAAATGGTGGAGGTTCCTGCTGACAGCAAAATGGGAGATTATGCATTCCCGTGCTTCAAGCTGGCAAAACTGCTCAGAAAGGCGCCGCCTTTAATTGCAAAATCAATAGCGGAGCAGATTGCGTCAGACGAAATATTCGAAAAGGTGGAAAGCGTCAATGCGTATGTTAATATGTTCATATCAAGAGACGCATTCATTGACGATGTAGTAAAAGAGGTAATCGCAAAGGGCGATGCTTTCGGCTCATCGGACATTGGCGCAGGCAGGAAGGTAATAGTGGAATATTCATCGCCTAACATTGCAAAGCCGTTTCATATAGGACATATCAGAAGTACGGTTATAGGTAATTCCATATACAAGATATATGACTTTTTAGGCTATGATGCTTTCAGAATAAACCATCTGGGAGACTACGGCACACAGTTCGGCAAGATGATATGCGCCTACAGACACTGGGGCAACAAGGAAGATGTCATAAACGAGCCTATCAAGACACTTCTCAGCTACTACACCAAATTCCACGTTGAAGTTGAAACTCATCCTGAGCTTGACGATGAGGCAAGAGAAATCTTTGCAAAACTCGAAAAGGGCGAGCCTGAGGAGGTTGCGCTCTGGCAGTGGTTCAGAGATGAATCCCTCAAGGAATTCACAAGAGTATACAAGATGCTGGGAATAGAATTCGACTCCTACAACGGAGAAAGCTTTTACTCAGACAAGATGCCTAGATTTGTAGAGGAGCTAAAGGCAAAGGGACTGCTTGAGGAATCACAGGGTGCTCAGATTGTAAACCTTGAGGAATACGGTATGTCGCCTGCCCTTATTACAAAATCAGACGGCTCCACATTATATATAACAAGAGATATTGCCGCTGCGGTATACAGAAAAGAAACATATGACTTCTACAAGAACCTGTATATAGTTGCATCACAGCAGAACCTGCATTTCCAGCAGTGGATTAAGATTTTAGAGCTTATGGGCTATGAATGGGCAAAGGACTGCGTTCACATTCCGTTCGGACTTGTATCTCTTGAAGAGGGGACCATGTCTACAAGACACGGCAGAGTTGTGTTCCTTGAAGATGTTTTAAACAGAGCTGTAGATGAAACAAGAAAAATAATAACAGAAAAAGGCGTTGCAACTGAGAATATAGACGAAACCGCAAAGCAGGTGGGTATCGGCGCCGTTATATTCCAGGAATTATCAAACAACAGAATCAAAGACTATGTGTTCTCATGGGACAAGGTGCTTGATTTCAACGGTGAAACAGGACCGTATGTACAGTACACCTATGCGAGAGCTGCAAGCCTTATGAGAAGAGCAGACGCAGGCGCTCTTGCAAAAGCGCAGGCTGGCGATATAGATGTAACATATATCAGGAGCGATGCGGCATATGAGCTTGTTAAGCTTTTAGAGGCCTTCCCTGCGGTTGTCGTTGAGGCTGCAGACAAATATGAACCGTCTGTTGTTACAAGACATATAGTTGATATTGCGCAGAGCTTTAACAGATTCTATCACGATGAGCATATCATAGTTGAGAATATCGAAGAACAGGCGGCAAAACTTGCACTTGCACAGGCTGCTAAGAATACTATAAAGAATGGTCTTGGACTGCTGGGAATTCAGTGTCCGGAAAGGATGTAATTAAATGATAAAATACGTTGGTGATGTATACAGACCGCCAAGTGAGGCATACAGCCTGATAGTTCAGGCTACCATAGGTTGTACCCATAACAAATGCTCCTTCTGCAAAATGTTCAAGGAAAAAAGATTTCAGACAAGACCTACAGAGGATATTATTGCGGATTTTGCATGGGCAAGAAAAAGATACAGAAGCGTGCCGAGGATATTCCTTGCGGATGCGAACGCTCTGTGCCTTAAGACAGACAAACTGATGCCGATACTGACATATATAGAAGAAACTTTCCCGGAATGTGAAAGAGTTACTATATACGGCAGAGCATCGGATATTTTAAGAAAGACGGAAGACGAATTAAGAATGCTCAGGGAGCACGGTCTTACAATGGTATATATAGGCGCTGAATCAGGCAGCGACAAGGTGCTTGAAATGTGCCGCAAGGGCGAAACAAGACAGCAGCTGATTGATGCCGTAAAGAGAATCGAAAAAGTCGGTATCAAGGCATCAGTGACATTCATAAGCGGTCTTGCAGGCAAAGACGGCTGGGAGGATCACGCTATACAGACAGGCACTATGATTACGGAAATGAACGCTTCGTATGTCAGCCTTCTGACGCTTCTTGTAGATCCTCAGGCTCCTATGTACGAGGATATACAGAGCGGCAGACTCAAGCTGCTTACACCGCAGGAGGTACTTGCCGAAACACATCTGATGCTGGAGAATGCAAACCCGCAGAAAACCTGTATATTCAGAAGCAATCACGCCTCAAACTATCTGTCACTCAAGGGCGATCTGCCTCAGGACAGAGACAGATTTCTGGCGCAGATTGAAGCTGCAATGAAAAACACCGGTATGTTAAAAGACGAAAGGTTCAGACTGCTGTAGATTAATGATATGAAGATATTACTTACAACGCTTAATTCCAAATATGTTCATTCCAATCTGGCGCTCAAATATCTCTATGCGGCGGGGCTTCCCAACTGCCCCGGACTTGAGATAAAGGAGTTTACCATCAACAATGAGGACGACTATATATATACGGAGCTTGTCAGAAACGAATATGATGTAGTATGCTTTTCATGCTACATATGGAATATAGAGAAAATTAAATATCTGTGTGAAAATCTCAAAAAAGCAAAGCCTGAAATCAGGATTGTATGCGGAGGACCTGAGGTAAGCTATGATACCGAAAGCTTCATGTCCGAAAACCCTGCGGTCGATGCCGTTATTTTCGGCGAGGGCGAATACGCTTTCAGCATGCTGTGCAGGGCGCTGACAAAGGGAACCCCAAAGTTTCCTGACATTAAGGGCCTTGCCTACAGAGCAGGAGGCCGGATAATTGTAAATGCGCCTATGCCGCCTGTTAAATTCAGCAGCCTGCCGTTTCCGTACGAGGTGCTTCCGGCAGAGGAGGACAAAATCGTTTATTACGAATCCTCAAGAGGCTGCCCGTACAACTGCAGCTACTGCATTTCATCTATAGACAAGACGGTAAGGGCGCTGCCGACGGAGAGAGTGAAAGACGAACTGTCATACTTTATACACAAGCGTGTGAAGCAGGTGAAGTTTATAGACAGGACTTTTAACTGGGACAGAAACAGGTGCATCGAGATACTGGAGTATCTTGTGCTTATGGATAACGGTGTGACCAATTTCCATTTTGAGCTTTGCGGCGACCTTATAGACGACCGCCTCATACAGCTTGTGGACAGCGCTAGAACCGACCTGTTCCAGTTTGAGATAGGCATACAGACCACAAATCCGCTTACCCTGAGGGCCATAAACAGAAGAAGCGAAATCGAAACCTGCCTCAAAAACATACGAAAGCTTTCAAGGCTTGGGGCGGCTCATGTTCATGTGGATCTGATTACGGGACTTCCTTTTGAGGATATGAACTCCCTCAGAACGTCATTTAACAATATATACCCTGTAGGCGCAGACTGCATACAGGTGGGATTTTTAAAGATGCTAAAGGGAACGGCGGTCAGATATCACGAGGAGTTCTACAACTATATATACAGAAGCAAAGCTCCGTACGAAGTAATATCGAATTCATTTATGACCTCAAGAGAGGTCGTGAGAGTAAAACAGCTTGAAAATGTACTTGACCTGTTTTACAATAAAGGAGGTTTTGAGTTTACCCTCAATTACCTTATCGGCAAATCAGAAATGACTCCGTTTGATTTTTATACGGAATTATCGGATTACTACTATATCAAAGGCTATCAGCACAGGAGTCATTCAAAAGAGGATTTATACAGAATTCTTTACGGATATGCTATGTGGAAATGCAGACATTCGGGAGTCGACCGGGAAGAAGCCATAAGATATCTGGAGCAGGATATGAAGCTGCGGCTCAATGAAGACGCAGTCAGAAAATTTATGAAAAAAGGATGGGAATTCCCTCAGGAGAAAAGATGGCAAGAGAATATAAGGATTTAAAACAGGAAAAATCATTTGCAGCGAGAATAGGAATTAAACAGACAGTGAAAATTCCTATCGAGGAAATGGACCTTAAAATCAGAGAGGACAGGATAGGCAGATACTTTAAGAAATATCTCAATAAATTTGTATTTGCTGAGTTTTCGGAGGAGTTTCTGAGCACTTTCAAGGCTGCGGATATTATGAGAGGCGTTCCGATTCCGCTCAGAAAACAGGATATTAAAGAATTCAACGGAGGAAGCGGTATTTCAATGCTTCATATTGCAGAGAATATGGCATGGGTAATCGGCTGCGACCCTCACTTCAAATATACACAGAGCTACGTTGACTGCATGGACAGACTCTACGGTAAAAAAATCTGCGAGGGGCTGCTCAAAGAAGGCAGAGATGCGGCAGAACTCAAGGACTACGACAATGCCTGCATACATTTCAGAGCATCGCTTTGCATGCAGCCGGACTATCTGCACGCAATGTATTCCTATGCCAGAGTATGCAGAGTAATGTACACCAGCAGCAAAAACAGAGAATATGTAGGCAGAATGAAAGCCGAATCTCTTGATTTCTTTGAATTTATGGTGGCAGTGCACCCAAGACACGCGCAATCATACTACTATCTGGGGTACGCTTATCTGAATATGGGTCAGTACATCAAGGCAAGACTTGTATGGAACGATTTCCTCAGATTCAGCAAAAACGGCAAGGATAAAAAAGAAATCCGCAAGAGAATAGAGCAGATTGCAAAGCCTGTGTACATAGAAGAAGGATGCAATGACGTTATGGCAGGCAGATTTGAGGATGGAATTAAGAAGCTTGAAACCTTCCTTGACGATGACTACAGCAAATGGTGGCCGCTTCACTATTATCTTGGAGTGGCATATGAAAGATGCGGCAGGACCGATGATGCAATAGAGAGATTTAAACAGGTTCTCAAGATGAACGGAAGTCATCTCGAAACCATGGAAGAGCTTTATGCCATATATTCTTCGGCAGGAGATGAAGCCGGAGCCAACAAATACCGAAAGAAAATGGCTATCATCAGAAAACAGCTTGAAGAAGAAGCTGAAGCCGTTGCAAAAGAAGAAGAAAGAGAAAGCACCATTTCCGGTATCGAAGAGTCTGATGCTCTTGACAGAGAATACGAAAAAACTCCTGTTGAAAAAATCATTCAGAAAGGTAATGAAGCGCAGTCCAAGCTTGATGCAATTAAAAAAGAAAGAGCGGAGGCTATGGACAGCGAGCTGGCAGAGGCAATGAAGAAGAGAAAACAGGAAGTTGCCAAGGGATCAAGACCTACAAAGAGATTAAAATAGCAAAAATGAGCCTGCGGGCTCATTTTATTTATGGGTTTTCGGCTTTCACAAACGCGCATAACAGAGGGACTGAAAGTCGCTGGACAGCAGGCAAAAACTTTTGAAAAGAATTTCAAAAAAGGGATTGACAAAAGGGAGTGGATTTGATAAGATAATCTAGCTGTCGCCGAGAGGCAGACAGCGGTATTCTAAATAAACAGCTTCTGAAAAAAGTCGAAAAAAGTTGAAAAAACTTCTTGACAAAACAGAGCAGTTGAGATAGAATATTAAATGTTCGCAGCAAATGCGAACGGGAACATTGAAAACTTCATAGTGTAAAGATTTAGTCAGGAAAACTACGGTTTTCCAATATGATTAAACAGTACAATCAATCATCAGATTGGTAAGAATTCTAGATGGATTCACGTACGATTCTTTTGAAAAAACAAACAATAGCGAGAACGCAAACGCGTTTATCGAGTCAGATGATTTAAATGTTTCTTAGGAAACTTTAGATACCACTTAAATAAGAGTTTGATCCTGGCTCAGGATGAACGCTGGCGGCGTGCCTAACACATGCAA
>ERZ857745.3943-NODE-3943-length-13508-cov-4.178548_pt1 | contig 13508 bp, 7 predicted proteins | sample MGYA00519699_ERZ857745 | MGnify/ENA primary metagenome ERZ857745 (study PRJEB31778, sample SAMEA3449357) | human gut metagenome | biome: human gut; feature: human-associated habitat; material: faeces | place: United Kingdom | collected 2010/2012 ...
ACATCCGAATGACCAAGAAGCTCTTGCACGTCCTTCGGCGCTGCGCCGTAGGACAACAGATTGCTGGTGAAGGTGTGGCGAAGCTGGTGGAAATGAAAGCTCTCCATACCGTCCACTCTTTTCTTCGCTGTCTGGCACATATTGGAAACCGTTGCCGGAGACTCATACCTGCCATCCTGTCGCACACAGACAAGGCTGATCGCCTGATAGCCCTCTGGAGGATGCTCTGAAACCGGCAGGCTGTAGACCTCATAGTAGGTGCGGTTCTTTTCCTCAATGCTCAAGTAGTAATTCTGGCTGTATAGCGGTCCACAGGCAAGGCGGTCAAGCATCTGCGCCTTCTTTGCCTCTTTCAAAATCTCCGCCAGTGTGTTGCAGAAATCCACTGAGCGGATCTTTTTGCGCTTCGTGGTGCCAATCTCCGTCCTGTGCCGCACCGAATTATAGCGGATGCTGCGTCTCACCGTCAGCCGCTGCTCCTTCAAATCAATGTCCTGCCAGGTCAGGCTGCAAGCCTCGCCAATGCGAAGTCCGGTGTAGTACGCGATCTGGACAGGCAGAAGGGCAGGGTTTTTCTTTTTGGACAGCATCTCATTCAGTTCAAGAAACTGTTCGTAGGAGATCGTCGGGATAATGGGAATATCCTCCTCCGCACCGTCCTCCGAAAACAGGTCATAGTCCTCCGTCCTCTTGCGGTACACGATATACTGCATGGGATTGAAGGAGAGATACTGCTTCGGGAACACTGCGAAGCGGAACGCACCTTGCAGCACAGCGGAGTATTGCCGCATGGAACCGCTGCTCAGCGCTTTCCTCACTGTGCCGTCCGGCCATTCACCGCCGAGGCTCAACAGGTCCAGATAGCTTTGCAGATGATCCGGTGTGATCTTCTTCAGCTTACGGTCGGCGATGGGGTGCTTCTTGATGCGTCTGGCTGTGTCGATGTAGGCGGCCACCGTGCCGTTGCTCAGAGAACCGGGCTTCAGTTCCTCCTCAATCCACTTGTCCAGCAGCCCTGCAAGGGTCAGGTTTTCAGATTTTGCTACGAATTGCTTTTCTTCATAATCCGCCATGGCCTTGCGGAGCATGGCTTCCGTTTCGCTCTTGCTCTCAGAACCGGGAAACTCCCTCTGGACGCTGTTGCCGCTGGCATCCTCTACGTAGAACCGATAGTACCACTTCTTCCCCTTTTTTCTTACAGAACCTTTTGCCATAGTGCTTCTCCTCTCATAGCGGCAAACGGAGCTGTTATGATGTGTTGTCTGCTATTATAGCAGACCGCACACAAACCGGCAAATAAAAAGCTCCATGTTGCACTGTCCTTCATCTGACCGCGCGGACCTGTTCCCGCACCAGAAGATCTGCACCCTGGTTGGCTTCCATGAACTTATGAATGACATCTATGCGGATAATGTATCTGCGCCCGATCCGCAGTACGGGAATCTTCTCCCATTCCACGAGCTTCCGCATGGTGTTTCTGCCAATGCCTGTATAGTCTGCGGCTTCTTCAATCGTTAAGCCGATTTTATCTGTCATGGGGATACCTCCCAAAATAGTAAAAATTATAGGTTGTTATTATCTCGCTATAAATGATGGCAAAACCGGACGGCGGCTGGCAGCCGCCCACGGGAATCTCACCCCGGCCCATGCTGATGGGTGCGCCGCGCAATGCTTTGAGGGCGTTCAACGCGGGAGTATCGTTAGCTGAACGGAGGTCATGGCCATCTGTGATGCCACACACAGATGCAAACTGGCTGAATCGCTCGCCCAAATTCTCCTTTCCGTGCGGATCATGGCGCGCCATTTGCTGGGCTTTGCTCCGTCCAGGTTCGTTATCCGGTTGCCTATGAAATTTTCAAGGTACAGCATATCCGCGTTTTCAGGCGCGTGTGATATTTGGCTGTGGATCAGCCGGGAAAGGCTCCTATCAGGCGATAAGAACCTTTCCTCGCGGATGCACAAATAGCCCGTTGCAGAAAGCGTGGAAAGGGGTACACGCTTCTGCACGGGCTGCTATGGGTTTTTAGGCTGTTTTGTTTACCTTGAAGTCAAGAATCTTGGTAATCAGCTTGGTTCGCATCCTGCATACCTTTTCTTCATCGAGGCAAAGGTGCGGAACACCGTTTTCGTCATACAGGGTTCTGGTTGCCAGAGCCGCAATATAACGCTCATAGTGCTTCAGCACAGCATTGATCGCGTCCACATTGCCGGACGCTGCCGCTTCGATGGTCGAGTAAGGCAGCAGAGATGCAGCGGCATTACTCAGATTGCGCGCCATCTTCAGTAACCTCCATTTCTTTTTTCAATTCCTTGAGGGACTGAGCGCGCTTGTATTGCACGGTACGGCGTACCATGTCCAGCTTGTCCGCAATTTCCTGATCGGTCATATCAAGGAAATACGCAAGCAGAACAATGTCACGCTTATCATCCGGCAGCACCGTCAGGGCATTGGCAAGATCTTCGTTTTCGATTGCCACATCATAGCCCTGCACATGAAAATGCGTCTGCTCGGACGGATACTCGTCCAGCACATACATTTGGCGCTCCTGCTCCTCTGACAGCTCCGAAAGGGATACCTCATGGTTGGAACGCCACGCAATATGACGCTCATAATCGCGGGCTTCTTCGCGCAGAACCTTCCTGCAAAAGCTGTCGAACTGATGTCTAACGGTTTTCTTTTGGGATGGTGTCAGCTCCAAGAGTTGTTCACCTCCTCTCATGCACCGAGAGGTCGGCTTTCTTCCCCTTTCGCTTCTATCCCGAATGGAAGGTGCGGTTTTGGCAAAGTTTCGGCAAAAATTTTCAAAAAAATTTTCCAACGGCATAATGAGCCGATGGAAAAAGAAAATATGGTACTTTGAGCAACACAAAGCGGTGTTCAGTCATTACACATCCAGATAGTTTTCTTAGCGGCATAACATGACCAGGACAATCATTTCCTTAACTGAATCAGTCGCCGTTACTCCATGTCGCTTGCGCGCTGATCCGTCGATGCTTGAAATGTCCGAACAAACGGCTTTGTTGTAAAAAAATAAAATCTGTGCTAAAATCTATCTGATCTCCGGGAGGTGATGAGCGATGTATACAGTGGCGGTCTGCGAAGATCAAAAGGATACGAGGGAGGAAGCGGCGGCACTGTGCGGCGAAGTCCTCACCGACCTGGAAATCGAACATCATATCGCTGCATTTTCCTCGGCAGAGGAACTGGAAACGCAGCTGCTGACCGGCGACCGGTTTGACCTGCTTTGCCTGGACATTCTCATGGACGGCGAGAGCGGCATGGAGCTTGCGAAAAAGCTGCGCATGACAGATGACCGTACCAGTATTCTGTTCCTCACAGGTAGTTCGGAGTATCTGAAAGACGGCTACGAGGTCCGACCGATTCAGTATCTGTTCAAGCCGGTATCGAAAGCGGAACTGAAACGAGCCATTGAAACCGACCTGCGGCTCCATCACCGACCGAAAACCTTTTCCATTAAGGTGGGCGGGCGCATGGCGGTGCTGCCGCTGGAAGACATTCGCTATGTGGAGAGCCGCGACCACGGGAGCCTGTTTCATATGGAAAGCGGGGAGCAGTTTTACCCTCTGAGCCTGACCGAAATCGAGGGAAATCTACCGGCAGAGCAGTTCTGCCGCTGCCACAACAGCTTTCTTGTGAATCTGGCGTGTGTGCGGGAAGTCAGCAGCCGCACTGTTTCCCTTGAACATTTGAAACTGCCCATCGGGCGGAAGTATGCCGAACGATTCAGGGAACAGTTTGTGCGATATCTGAATGAGCGATGAAAAAACGGACGTATGGGAAGTCTCCCCATGCGTCCGTTTTTTTGTTTTAAGGCAGCTTGAGGGCGGTCATGACTGTGAAACGCTCCGCATTGTAGCTGACGGAAAGGGTGCTGCCGTATTTGGCAGCAATCCTGCGCATTTGAATTAGTCCGTAGCCGTGGTCGGCAGATGCAGTCTTTGTGGTCAGCAAATTGTTCTCCTCGTCGAGGGCAACCACACCGCTGAATGTGTTCTCGCAGCGGATGGCAAGGTAGCCTTGGCGAATTTGCAAGGAACAACGAATTTCCCGCGGCTTGCCCGATGGTGTTCCGGCTGCGCCCTCCGCGGCATTGTCCAGCAGGTTGAAGAGAAAGCTGCACAAGTCATCCTCATCAATAGACAGCTCGGCAGGTAACGGAGCCGTTGCATGGAAGGCAGCGCCAATCTCTTTCGCCTTGGCTACATAGCGCTGCAAAACGGTGTTGACAATGAAGTTCGCCGTATAATGGAGGGGTGAAAGCTGCTCCAACTGGTCATCCAACTGCGCAAGATATTCCGTCAAACCTTCGGTATCCCCCTTGCGCTGCAAGAGCGACAGCACGGAGATGTGGTTTTTCCACTCGTGGCGGAAGGCCGATACATTCCGAAGGGATTCTTGGGCTTGCTTGTATTGCTCCTGTGCCTGTTGGCTGCGGCTTTGCAGGGCTATCATCTGCCGCTGGCGGGAGAAGGCGGTGCGGATGAACTCCGCCACCACCTGCACTGCACAGAGCAGACCGGTCACAGCGCACAGTAGGGTATACAGCGCTTTCGGATTGCCGTAGAGCAGGGAGGTGATGGGATTGCTCAGTGGATAGAGATATTCCACGCCCACGAACCGGCTGACGCACCATGCGGCAAACAGCGCGCCTGCGACGCAGCAGAGGCAGAGGCTTGTCCGACGGAGCATCCGTTCATGAGAGAGCAGCATCAAAAGAACCGCCAGCAGGAACAGGCCAAAGCCAAGCCAGTCCATCAGCCTGCCGTAAAACAGTGTGACCGACGTAAAGCACCGCAGGGCCGAGCACAAAATGTGCGCCGCCGCTCCAATCAACAAGATCCGGCGCTTCCAACCATGCAGGGAAATAGCCAGAAAGCAGAACAGCAGGTCAATATAAATGAGACAGAGCCAGGCGGTCAGGCTGCCCGTTGTATCCAATCCGGCAGAAAGTGCGAAGAATGAGCCGCACGCCACAGGCACCGCCGTCAACAGAAAATAGCCGCTCAGCGGCAGCAGTTTCCACAGATACGGTCCCGTCTGGGCGCTGAAAAGGAAAACCAGCAGCAGGAAAAGCGCCAGTATGACCTGTGCTGTGATGGCTGCCATGGGCCAGACAATGCTGGAAACAGCGGTCACAGAGTCGGAAAAGCGACTGACCAGAGATGGGAAAGCTGGGTAAAGTAAACCGTTGAGGGCTGTGCCGTAGGTGACGATCCGCAGCGTCTTCCCAGCACAGTCTATAGGAAGTGGGATGCACAGGCCGTCATAGGAAATGCTGCTGAAATCCACATCTTCCAAAAAGGCATCCGCACGGTTTTCTTCGTTCGGAAAGTCAGTGTAGAGCAGTTCACCATCCAGAAACACCTGTATCCCCGCACCAAAGCCAAAAAATTGCAGCAGATCCCGTTGACCAGGTTCCTCCATGACCCGCTCCGCCGCCACCGGGCTGTCTCCGTCCACCGGAATACCATCCAGATAGCCGCCGAAGCCAAATACAGGTTCCACCGGACCGCTTTCTGTCTCAAAGGTCCAACCGTTCCGGTTCGTCTGTGTGCAGTTCAAAAGAAGCGATGTCTGCATCCTGTCCGGCTGAGACAGGCGGAACAGGCAGAAGACCGCTGCAGCGGCAGCAAGGATCAACAGAGTGGCTGCGGGCCAGATCTTTCTGTGCTGAGGCTCCATGATACCGCCTCCTTTCCTGTTTGCCATTGTAACAAAGTGTGTTCCTCTGCACAAGCGGTAAAGGCCCCTTTTTCCTAAACGACACGGATTTGCCCCTAAACAACACAACACAGCACGGTATGGGAATGGTAAAATAAAAGTGTAACATCATGCTGTGGAGGGGCTTGCGTGCAAAACCCTCTCAGGCGTGCGCCTGAGAGGGGGGGCGTACTTTCCGCGCATCCAATTAAAAAATGAGGAGGGGTATCGGATGAGGAGAAAATGGAACCGGTTTGTGGCCGGACTGCTGAGTATCGTCCTGCTGGTAACGATGCTGCCCATGGAGGTACTTGCCGCAGGCAACGGCGGCAGGGCGGAGCAGCCCAGCCAGACAATGCCGTTTCAGGATGTAAAGTCCTCGGACTGGTGTGCCAAGGCTGTGGAATATGTCTATTCCCACAACCTGTTCAGCGGCACGTCCGCCACGACTTTTACACCAAACGGCACCATGACGCGCGGGATGTTCGTGACGGTGCTTGGGCGCATGGCTGGTGTAAATCCAGATGATCACAGTGGAGAGACGCCGTTTTCTGATGTGCCGCAGACGATGTATTACGCCCCCTATGTGCAGTGGGCAGCAAGGTACGGCATCACAGTAGGTACAGATGACGGAAAATTCTCTCCCGATGCGTTCATCAACCGGGCACAGATGGCAGCATTCTTCGTGCGGTATTTTGAAGCGTTCCAAGTGGACTATGCGACCGGCGCAAATATCACCACTACGCCTGCGGATCTGGAGCGTACTCCCGCCTACGCACAGGATGCTGTGCTGAAGCTCTGGAAACAGGGGCTTTTGAACGGTGACGGCACACGCTTTGCCCCCGAAGGCAATGCTACCCGCGCCCAGATGGCGACGCTGTGTATGCGTGCGGACGAGGCGGTGGAGATTTGGTATTCAGCACCCGGCATCGTGGGGCGTAAATCGGGTGAGACACCCCAGAAGGAAGATCAGAGCAAGCCGAATAGCGGCAGCAATTCCTCCGGCAGCAGTTCCTCTGGCGGCAGTTCTGGTGGAAGCGGCTCCGACAGCACAACGCATACCATCACGCTACATCTGCCCGATGGAACAACTTCCACCTTTACACAGACAACTTCTGCACTTTCCCTTGCCAATCTTCCCACGCCTTCGGTAGCGGGGAAAGCCTTCGTCGGCTGGTATTATGATGAAAACTATAACAAGGCCGTTGCCGACGGTGATCCGCTCAGCGAAAATCTGTCCCTTTACGCAAAGATGGTGGACTACGATGCGATCGAGGGCGTGGAAACACCGACTTACGCCGGAGCGACGGATGTCGGACCGAACTTTACGATCCGCGTCAACAGCGATTCCGAAAGCGACCTGACGGGCAAGATCAGTCTGATCGGCACGGAGCAGCCCACCAGCGAAGTGGACGCGGACGGCAATACGATCCTCGTTGTCGGCAGCGTCAGGAACAATCACGATGGCACCTACACCGTTGCGCCGCCCGCAGGCGGATGGGCAGAGGGCGGCACTTATAAGGTGGTATTGGAAGATAACAGTCTGTACTTTGACGGTACAGCACCTTCCGTGCGGGAATACCACTTCACCGTGGAAGCGGGCGATCCGGTGCTGAACTGGCATCTCAGAGAGGAAGTTAAATCCATCCCGGCAACCGCCATCGGCAATGCCACCCAGAACGGCAAACGGGTCAAGGCACTCAGCATGCCGGTCGCTGCTCTTGGTAGCGGCGGCACAGCCATGGATGCTGTCTCCGACAGCACAGGTACTTTTGTTTATAAGGGCGACTTGGCAGTCGGTGACACCGTGGCCATTTATGAGGGTACCGCGCCCGAAGAGCGTGTGGCGGTCGGAACCACTGACGCCAACACCGGCGATGTTTCCTATGTGAAAATCACTGGGGTCAACAAGACAACCAATACCTATTCCTATCAGTCCGCCGCGGTGGAGGATGTTCTGTTCGTTCCCGATGTGCTGCCGGTGAAGGCAAAGTGTAAAGAGGATCAAACAGCGAACACTTCCGACGGCTACACCATCCTTGTTCCTGTGGAGGAACTGACCTTTACCGCTGCATCGGGTGTGGAAAATCTGGACGAAAACACCACCGTTGATGTGGGGGATTTCCTTGCGTTTTATACGTGCGAAAGCTATACAACCGGAAACGCAGAGTCCGATGGCTACGGCCGCATCACGGCTGTGGACTATACCACGGATGAGCTCGGTTCTGACTATTATCAACTCACCTATACCGATGCCACTAAAGATGATGTGCTCTCCTCCATGGATGTGGACACCACTGACCCCATCAGCGGCGATGCAATGCTTGACGGTGTTGACACCCAAAAACTGGAGAAGCAGATCGCCCGTCAAGCCATAGAAAGCGGCTTTGCCCAGACTGTGGCGGACCGCATTTCCGTGGCGATAGACGAGATGGATCTGAGCGGCCTGACGGCAGGTGATGAGATCGACCTGCGTTCCATTGACATCGACCCGGAGGGCACTCTCGGTATTTCTACCCTATCCTTGAATGATGCAAGAGGCTCCGGCGCTGTCTCACCGGCGAGGGCAAATGCCAACGGCGGGGGCAAGACCAGTGTGAAGGTCAAAAGCGCTCAGATTACAAAGAAACTGCAAAACTTTACGGATGCGTCCGGAAACCCGCTGTCCGGCGTGCGTCTGGAACTGCAACTGGAGGTCACGAAGGAAATCCAGAAGGACGGCGGCGACATTGTCATCACCGTCACACCTACCTTTATTCAGGAGCTGAAACTGGATCTGAGCACCCACGGCAAGCTTGTTTGGAAACACAAGTTCATTTTCTACTGGATCAGCGATGTGTATCTGGAGGCTGGTCTGAATGTTTATACCTACACCGCCATCAACCTCGACGCCACCGTTGTTTCTCAGGGCGAAAAGGACACCGTGACGAAGGTGAAGGACTTGGTGAACAAACTGGGAAAGAAACTGGATGCTTTGGAGGGCAAGGACACCGGCGGCGAGCGCGAAGAAATTGACACTTCCAAGCTCAACTTGCAGGAGCTGTACAACAGTATGCTGGAGTTGGACAGCGACTGGGTGGAGTTGTACCGCAAACAGATTTTCAGTATGAAAAAGACCGTCGCAAAGATCATCAAGTTTGAGCTTACGGTAGACTTTGTGGTCGAGTTGAACATCCGAATGGCCATGGGTATGAACTTCAACTATACCAATGCCAAGCGATATGTGTTCGGCGTTTACATCTTTAAGCACAGGACCACCACCCGCACCTACAATCTTGTGAACGAGCAGTACAATCTGCGCCTGTACGCGATGGGTGCGGTGGGTCTGCGAGCCGGTGTGGAAATATGGCCCAGCGTCAGCCTCATATCGCGGAAGGTGGCCACGGTGGGCATTGTGGCCAAATTGGGCGCATACTTAAAAGGCTACGGGTATGTGCTGTATGCGCTCCACTATGAGGCAGGGAAACCAAAAACCTCCAACGCCTCGGGCGCGCTGTATGTGGAAGTCGGCATGTTCATGGACATCAGCGCCAACCTCTCCGCGTTTAAGGGCAAGGTTTCGTGGACACCGGAGATATACACCGATGAAACGCCACTGTGGTCGGCGGGCAGCACCCATGCCATCACGGCATTTAAGATGGAAAATGCGGACGGCGAGGAAGACACACCGACGGTTTATCTGAAAAACGGCGGCCTTGATGTCGTTCTGCCCCAATCGGTGCAAGCGCTGACCGGATTTGACCTCACAACGGGCAACGACCGCACCGAGACGTATGATTGGAACAAGTTTGACATCAGCTTTGACGATCCCCGCTTTAGTGCCTATCACACCGGTGTTTACGGCGGCAATTACAGTCAGCAGCACATAAAGCTGGCACTTGATAACTGGCAGACCTGCGACGAGCCAGAGATCGACTGCGTGATGACGCTCACCTACAAAGGCTCCGATCTGAGCTTTTCCACCACCCCGGTGCAGCTCAAGGTCAAGGTCCATTGGGACCGCCTGAAGGACGGCTATCCCATCCACGAGTTGAGCAGCACCGGCGGTTACATCGGTTGGGAGCAGCGGAAATTCGACGAGGCGCTCAATCTGAAAACGCCCGCCCGCACCGGCTATGACTTTACGGGCTGGACGTATTATCTGCTGAAAAACGAGAGCAACATCTTCTCTTACGATAAGGATCACCCCTATACCGGTACCACCATGCCGGAGAGCGCATTGGTAGCGGTGGCAACGTTTGAACCCAAGACCAACATTCCGTACACGCTCAATTTCTATCTGCAAAACGAGGACGGAACCTATCCCGAAAGGCCGACCAAGAGCGTGGTTCATTATGGCACCGCCGACAACTACTTTGTGCCGGATAAGGCCCTTGTGCCGGACGAAATCGGCTACCGCCACCCCGGCTATGCGGGCATCCACATCCGTCCGGACGGAACGGGCGGGCAGAATTACTATTACAGCCGCGCACCCTACACGCTTACATTAAATAGCAATGGTCAGAAAAGCACTGTGCCCTATCGCTATGGCGATCAACTTGACCGGCTGAACGATGCCCCCACCCGCCTTGGCTATACCTTCGGCGGTTGGTATGAAGATGCAGCATACAAAACTCCGTGGAGTGGAACGACCATGCCTGCCGAAGATATTACCCTCTACGCCAAGTGGGTGCCGGATAACATCAACTATTTCCTGGTGCTTCGCAAGGAGGGCGCAGACGGCAAGTGGTCGCAAACAACTGAGACCCGAACCGGAAAAACGGACGAAACAGTTACCATCAATCCGGCGGACTCCCTTACGGACGATGAGAAAGGCACCTACGTCATTCCCCAAACGGTGAGCTACAAGGTCAACGCGGAGGACGGCGGAACGGTTTCCATCAGCTACGCCCGTAAGCGGTACAGTCTGACCTATAACTTGAACACCGTGGATGCAGCATGGGTTTCGGACCCCGGTGTTAAATCCTATCGTCTGGGCGCTGCGCTCAAACTCCTGACGCAAAGCTATGTGACGAGAGCGGGTTACGCCTTTGATGGTTGGTACACGGATGCAAACTGCACGACTGCGTTTACTGCGGCCACCATGCCCGCCGAGAACATCACCCTCTATGCCAAGTGGACAGCGCAGGGCGGGATCTCCTACACCGTGGAGCATTATCAGCAGAATGTAGCGGACGATGACTACACCCTTGCGGACACGGAATCCAAGACCGGCGCTACGGGTCAGTTTACCGCCGCCGAAAGGAAGCCCTACCCCGGATTTACCGCGCAGAGCTTTGAGCAGCAGACCGTCAAGGGCGACGGCAGCACGGTGGTCAAGGTGTATTACACCCGCAACGAATACACGCTGACCTATGACCTGAACGGCAGTAATGCAAGCTGGACGGATAGCGCAGAAAACAAATTCCACACTGATCGTTATGGCGCGGCTGTCACCGCCCCGAGCGCCAATGACCTGAGCCGAGCGGGTTACGCCTTTGGCGGCTGGTACACGGACAAATCGTGCTCAAGCGAAAATGAGTTTACCGCAGCCACCATGCCTGCGGAGAACATCACCCTGTATGCCAAGTGGAACGCGGGGCAGGTCAACTACACCGTAAACTACTATCTGCAAAACGTGGACGGCACGGATTACGTACTGAAAGATACTGTGACCAGTTCCGGCGTGACCGGTCAGGCGGTGGATGTGCAGAAGTTCTTCGAGGGATTTGCGCCGAAAGCTGATTCGTCCACCTCAATCACCCTCCAAGCCGACAGCGCACAGAATGTGGTGGATCTCTACTATACCCGTAACCGATACACACTGAGTTTCAATCTGGGCGACGGAGTAAGTCTGGACGATGGCTGCGTCCCCAACGGCGGAAGCATCTATTACGGCGCGGAAATTTCTGTGGACATGACGAATGCAAAGCGCACCGGCTATACCTTTGCCGGTTGGTATGAAGATGTGGAATACACAACTCCATGGAGCGGGACGACTATGCCCTCCCGTGACCTCACCCTCTACGCCAAGTGGGATACCATGACCTATTTCCTCCGATTCGACTGGGACGGCAATGTGCCGCTGAGAGACTGGCTGCTTGAAAATAGCGGCAAGCTGCTCACGGCTGCGTACGATGAGGAAAATGGTGTGTATAGCAACGCCAACGACCACGGCATTCCCTATATTGATGTGAGCGTGGCATACGATCAGGTCTTTACCCTGCCCACCGGTATCCCCGGCGCCGAATATTTCGGCTATTATAAGGAAGAGCTGAACCAATGGGGGAATCCTACCGAGACTTTTGTAAAAGTGGAAGATACCAAACTAACCCAAATGGCCGCAGAACAGGGAGCCATCGTCAAGGTCGGTGTCCAATGGAAATCCGAAACTGATAGCAATGGCACAGAGCTGCTCTATAATGCCAACGATTTTCTGACTAAGGTCGTGCAGGATTACTCCTATGAGGCTGCAAGTTACGCACTGGGCGTTGATTTGGATCTCTGTAATGTGAATATGACGTTCAATGGAGACATTGTCGGCGGTATCACATTCGATGGAAACAATCACACGATCTACCATGTGAAACGCGGCGAGACGATTGACAAATATGCCGAAGGCAGCATCTACGGTTACGGAGATAACGTGACGGTGAAAAATCTGACCATCGACGGCATGACAATCGACTACACTGCCCAACCCATTGCCGGCGGCAACTACTATCAGGCTTTCGGCGCTCTGGCGGGTTTTGTGGGCGACGGGTTCACGGCGAAAAACGTGACGGTCAAACATGTGACCATGAACTTGAACCTGCTGGGTGAGGAAGCGTATGCTTATACCTCCGCCCACCGCTTGCCTGCGGAGTGCATCGGCGGCCTTATCGGCTATGCCAAGGGCACCGTGACCTTGACTGACTGCAGCGTGGAGGATCTGACCGTCAATGTCACCGATAAGAATGACAGCGGCGGGACGCAGTTCCTGATTGGCGGACTCATCGGCTATGCGGATGCGCTCTACACGCCGTATGACGCAGAAGGAAATTGGGCCGACAATGACTATCGCGGCAACGGCAGCGTGACCATCACCGGCTGCAAGGTGGAGGATATGACGGTCAACAAGAATCATGCGGCCGGTGCGTCGGTCGGCGGTTTCCTCGGCGGCATCGGAAAGCGCGTTGTTTCGAAGACCGGAACAGAATACTCTGTGACAACCAACATCGATGCTACCAACACATTCCCCGAAGGATTTGAAAACATCGGTAAAGAACTCACAATAAACGATTCCACCGCCAGCAATTCCGCGGCGCGGTCGCTCGATGCCATGCCCGCTGCTGCTTTCGAGGATGAGTCCGACGAGGAAAACACTGCGGCTTGAGCCACGCATCACGAACGCACGATCACACAGAGGAGGGCAGGCAAGCGTACAATCACTTTACCTACCGCACCTACAAGAAAGATGGAGAAGCCTGCACAGGCCACTACATCCGGGAGTACGTTCTGAATGAGATCGTACTGGAGGACCTGCACCGGGTGACGAGTGCGGCGCGGGAACATCCGGAATAGTTCGCCGCCTACATTGGCAGCAAGCAATCCGCCGAGCTTCAGCGGGAGATCCGCAGGCAGGAGAAGAAACTGGCAGCCATACGGAAGCGGAAAGCTGAACTGGACGCGATTTTCAAAAAGCTGTATGAGGACAGTGTGCTGGGCCGCATTACAACAGAGCAGTTCCAGATGCTGTCCGACAGTTACACGGAAGAACAGAACCTCATCACTGTCGGAATCCCACAGAAAGAGAATGAGATCCAGC
>ERZ857745.3949-NODE-3949-length-13491-cov-4.173340_pt1 | contig 13491 bp, 8 predicted proteins | sample MGYA00519699_ERZ857745 | MGnify/ENA primary metagenome ERZ857745 (study PRJEB31778, sample SAMEA3449357) | human gut metagenome | biome: human gut; feature: human-associated habitat; material: faeces | place: United Kingdom | collected 2010/2012 ...
ATCTCGACGATCATCGCCGAGGAGGGCGAACTGGTCGGCAGCGGCTATCCGGTGGTGGCCATCCTCGACATGAGCGACCTGTGGGTGACCTTCAACGTGAAGGAGACGCTGCTTCCGGGCCTTCGGATCGGGACCCGCATGAACGGCTACGTCCCGGCGCTGGACAGCGACGTGGAGTTCGAGGTGACCTACATCTCCCCGCAGGCCGATTTCGCAACGTGGTCGGCGACCCGCACGCAGGGCGGGTTCGACATCCGCACCTTCGCCATCAAGGCCAAGGCCGTCACCGAGGCCGCGAACATGCGCCCGGGCATGAGCGTGCTCGTCGACTGGGACCAAATCGGAAAGTAAGCGATGCCCGGATTCCTGCACAACACCTGCGCCGTGATGCGCCGCGAGACGGGCCGGATAACCCGTCAGCCGATGTATTTCGTGCTGATGATCGTCCTGCCCGTGGTGTCGTTCGCGTTTTTCGCCCTGCTGTTCAACCAGGGCGCAATCCGCAACATCCCGATCGCCGTCCTGGACCAGGACAACACGACGCTTTCGCGCAAGGCCGTGCAGATGATCGACGACACCCCGACGGCGATGGTGGCCTACGGCATTCAGGGTATGGACGAGGGCGAGCGGCTGATGCGCGAAGGGCGGATCATGGCCATCGTGCAGATTCCGGCCTTCTTCGAGAAGAACATTTTGAGCAACAGCCAGACCCTCCTCGAAAACTACGTCTCGGGAACGAACATCACGGTCAACGGACTGCTGTCGAAGGACATCCAGACCGCCGTGACGACCTTCACAGCCGGCATTCAGCTCCAGGTGCTTATGAAGCAGGGGCTTACGCAGCGGCAGGCCATGGCGCAGCTGATGCCCGTGCGTTTCGACAAGCACGTGCTCTTCAATCCGCACATCAATTACGGATACTACCTCTCGCCGAGTTTCATGCCCATGATGCTGATGATCTTCGTGGTGATGGTGACCGTTTTCGCCATCGGCACCGAACTCAAGCACGCCACGGCCCGCGAATGGCTCGGCACGGGAAACGGTTCGGTCGCGGCGGCGCTCGCGGGCAAGGTGCTGCCCATCACGGCGGTGATGTTCCTGATCTCGCTGGTGATGCTGGTGATCAACTTCAAAATCGTGGGAACGCCGCTGAACGGCAGTCTTGCGGTGATTCTCGCCGGCACGCTGCTCTTCATTTTGAGCTACCAGTCGATCTCGGTGCTGATCGTCTCGCTGCTGGCCAACCTGCGCCTGTCGCTCTCGATCGGCGGCGGATATTCGGTGCTGGCCTTCACCTTCTCGGGACTGACGTTCCCGATCATGGCCATGTGGGAGCCGATGCAGTGGGTGAGCAAGATCTTCCCGTTCACCTTCTACACCGATATTTTCGTCGACCAGATGCTCCGCGGCACGCCGTGGGTCTACTCGCTGCCCGACCTCTGCTACATGTCGCTGTTCATCGTTTTACCGCTCCTGTGCCTGCCGCGCCTGAAAAGGGTCTGCACGGAGGAAAAATTCTGGGGGAGATTGTGATATGAACCGATTTACGAAACAAACAGCCTCTTACTGGAAACAGCTCGGATCGGTCGTCCGCAACGAGTTCCGGACGATCTTCAAGGACGGTGGCGTGATGCTGATTCTGATTTTCGCCCTGATCATCTACGCCACGGCCTACTCGCTGGCCTACGGATCGCAGGTGCTCCGCAACGTGCCGATCGGCGTGGTGGACGAATGCCGCACGCCGACCAGCCGCAGTCTGATCGACACCTTCAACGCCGGGCCGAACACCTATGTGGCCTACAATCCGACCTCGATGGAAGAGGCCAAAGAGCTGTTCTACGGCCGCAAAATCTACGGCGTGGTCTACATTCCGTCGGACTACGGGGAGAAACTCTACGGCGGCGAGCAGGCCAACGTGGCGATTTACGCCGACGCCAGCTACTTCCTGATGTACCGCCAGGTTTTCCAGGAGGTCGTGACCTCGATCGGCAAGACGGGGGCGATGGTCGAATTCCAGCGCCTGATCGCCAAGGGGGCCAACATCCCGCAGGCGCAGGCCACCACCCAGCCCGTGATCTACCAGTCGCACAACCTGTTCAACCCCTATCTGGGCTACGGCACGTTCGTCATGCCGGCGATCATCATGGTCATCATCCAGCAGACGATGCTGATCGGCATCGGCATGATCGGCGGCACGTGGCGCGAATTCGGACTTTACCGCAAACTCTGCCCCGCAGGGCGGCGGCGGATGTCGACGCTGCCCATCGTCCTGGGACGCGGACTGGTCTACGCGCTGATCTACGCCGTGACCTGCACCTATATCCTCGGCCTGCACTACCGGCTGTTCCACTTCCCGATGAACGGCGCGACGGGAGCCGTCATGCTCTTCATGGCGGCATATCTGGCGGCCTGCATCGCCATGGGCATCGCCGTTTCGACGCTGTTCCGCTACCGCGAAAACTCGCTGCTGCTGTTGCTGTGGACCTCGATCCCGGTGCTGATGCTCAGCGGCGTGTCGTACCCGCGCCAGGGCATTCCCGACTGGCTGTTCAACCTCGGACAGCTGTTCCCGAGCAGCCACGGCGTCAACGGCTTCATCCGTATCCAGACCATGGGGGCCTCGATCCCCGAGGTTTTCGCCGAAATCAAGTGGCTCATCATCCTCACGGTCGTTTACGGCGGGCTGGCCTGCATCGGCATTCACCAGGTGATCGGCCGCGAACAGCGGGAACATCCCGCCCGGAAGGAAAACGGGGACGAAGGGCGCTAACGGCTCCGTACACACGCAAAAAGAGACGCCGGATTTTGGTCCGGCGTCTCTTTTGTGAGTAAACGGCAGTCTAAAATTTATCGGGATTTTCCTCCTTATACTGCTTGTAGGAGATATACGACAGGTATCTATCCATCGTCGCCTTGTCGGTGGCGATATGCCCGACAACCCGACAGTAATCCTCGTAAACGCCCTTCGAAGTCTGTCCACCCATGTATGCAAAGGGTTGCCGGCCTTTCATCACGAATACACCGTCCTTGTAATAGAGCAGTTCGAGCGTCGTCCGGGCGGCATACTGATCATAGTTGGCGGTCTTCGCACTCTCTTCGATCCCGGGATTGTAAAGGGCCAATGTATTCTTCATTTCACTGCTGACACTCCATTGATCGCCTTCCGAATATACCGTCGGGCCGGGAATATGCATAAGCGTAAAGAATGTACGGCATACACCGTTGGAAAGAAGCATCATGCTATTCATGAGAGCCGCTCCGTCCATAACGCCACTCTCGGTTTTTCCATTCGTATAGGTTATATCGATGTCGTCGATCAGCCAGACACCCCGCTGTGCGTCCGCTATGAATACGGTCATATCGATTTTTCCATCGTAACCGATCATCAGTTCGTGGATTTTCGCCTCCACCGAAGTTTTAGGAACAAACTCGGGATCACCTTCGCATGCCGACAGCATCGCCGACGACAGGACTAAAATTGTTATCAACTTTTTCATAAGAAATCATGATTTAAACTACTATCAATACGGGGTAAACGGATCGATGTTATCATCTGCAATCCATCGAAGATATATCCATTGCCAGAAGCGACTCCATTTCCAGGAGCAAAATAGCCATCACAACTGCCATCCCAGCCCCAATTATAATGGACCAGATTGGTTGTCTGAACGGTGGAACTTGTCAGCACATATTCATAGTGAGGAATCAGACCGGGTTCATCGTTATCTACCAGCCTCTCTTCGTAATATTCCGTACCGATACGCGAATAGATATATCCATCGGCAATCCATGCGTGGCCTCCTTCTGAAATATCATTCGCCCTTACATAAACGGGGTGTGTTTCGTCCAGATTGGTTCTAATTGAAGCTATCTCATAGCTTGCAAGGCCCGAAGCGCAACTATAGCCAAAAGAGATCATACAACTGGGCACATTAGATGAAGCAGCACCACTTCCTGTCCTTTTATCATTCTCATATTCTGGATAATATCTCATCCCGACCCGTTGTCCGATTTCCCGCATCAGTGCGGGCACTTGGTATACGTATGGATAACTTATCATCGAAGTCCAGTTCAAAGCGATCGTTTCTCCCGCATGCGGAGCATCGGTGTAGGTCGTCGTGAAAGAAGCCGGGAAACGGTAATAGGCCATAATCTGTGCAATGGCTGTCGCCACGCAGCCGGAATACCCATTGCTGCAATAGTCTCCGTAGGGAGATTCCTGCCCCCATCTGACCGGAATAAGCGGGTCGCAGGAGCGGGATTCATTGACCTCCACCGTCTTGAATTTAGGCGTAGTGCGTATCGTGTCGAACTTCGGCGGCTTTATCACGGCCAGACTTTGCGCCATGGCGTCCATATAGAAATCGAAATTCTCCACGCCGGTCGGTTCGCCGTAGGTGTAGTTTCCCTTTTCGGCGACAGCCAGCACAGGATCGACGGCGCGGTTGGCGGCAATGACCGAAAATCCGTCGTTGTTCTCAAAATTGAAAACATACATCAAAGTGTCGCTCCCGGCGCCGCTGCGCGTGGACGGGGTAGTGACGCATTGGCCGCGTTCGCTGCGGATCGAACGGGCTGTGGCCGAGCGGGTCTGGCCCCGGTCGACAAGGGCGATGCTCTTCCAGGCAAGGGAAAGGGCCTCCTCATAACTGCGCGTCGGCAAGAGCACGGTAGGCCGAGCGGGCTGTTCCGGTGCGACGGCGGATGATTCGTCGTCGATTTTCGCACACGAAACGACACAGATCAAAGCAAGGGCAACCAATACGGAGGTCCTTGCCTGTTTCATTGTACTTGTTTTCTCCATGGCATCATCATTTAATCAGTTAGCACATATGTTGTTCGCCCAGAGCGATTTGGCGGAAAACAACCGCAAAAGGCCATCATGCGGAGATACAGTCACATACAAATATCGATAAAATTTTTAGTATATACAAGCATTTTACCGGAAATTTTAAAAAAATCTGCAATTTATAAAGATTCCATTTCCGCTGCCGGAGACCTGAAAAAAAGCAGGTTGACGAAGATCGCTCTCGTCAACCTGCTCAATCCGGCCCGGGACCGGTTTACCGCGGTCCGTGGAACATCCCCGGAGGAGGTCCGCCCGGCCCGCCGGGTCCCATGCGGCGGGAACCGGAGGAGGACTCGACACCGTCGTAATCCTTTATATTGCGCGAACCCTTCTTGCCGAAACGGCGCAGGTTGTAGTTGAACTGCACCATATAGTAGCGGCCGATGACGCTGTTGGTCGAGTTCTGCGTGTAGCCCGAACCCGTCGAGCGCGAGAAGGCCTGGTTCTGGTTGAAGAGGTCGTTGACGCCGACCATCACTTCGCCGCGCTTGTTCCTGAAGACCTTCTTGCCCAGCCAGACGTTGCACAGGAGGTAATCCTCCGAGTAATCGTTCGTGAAGCCGATATACTGCGAGTAGGCCGCGCTCGCCGTGAAGGTGAAGCCCAGCGGGAAGACCACCTTCAGGTTGCCCTGCGCCGTGTGGTTGAAATAGCGGTTCTTCGACTTGTCCGCGTTCAGCGAGTTGGTGGCCTCGTTGTAGGTGCCGTTCCACGAGAGGGTGAAGTCGACGTTCTCCGAAATGTTGCTGCCCAGCACGGCCCGGAAGTCGTATCCCATATTCTTGGTGTCGTTGCGCTCGCCGCCCGAAATCATACCCGTCGCCGCGTCCACCGTGCCGCCCAGCATGCTGGGGGTCTTGGTGTAGATGACGCCCGCCATGACGTTGAAATTCGATTTGAGGAACCCGATCGGCAGGCCGTAGCTCAAGTGCGTCCGCAACTGCCAGTAACCGTCGAGATTCTCGGTCGTCGAGTAGAAATTGGGCGAATAGGCCTGTCCGTCGATGGTGATGTCACCGGGTCTTTGCACCAGATGCTGGGCCGTGCAATCCAGCGTCGTGTTCATCGAGAACATCCACATGAAGGTTCGGCCCTTTTCGACGTTGGAGTTGGTGTAGTGGAAATTCACCCGGTGCGAGTAGGTCGGCTTCAGGTTCGGATTACCGTGGCTGATGTTTTGGGCGTCCGATACGTCGTAAACGCTTTGCAGGTCGGTGATCGACGGGCTGTCGGTGTAGGACGAGACGAAGAGCCGCAGCGAGTTCTCGCGGTTGATGTTCAGCTGGCCCATCATAAAATAGGTCATGTTGTTGTAGGCGTGCTTGATCTTCTCGGCATCGTCGCGCACGATCTGTCCGTCGAGGGCCGAACGCTGGTAGTAGACGTTGGCGATGAACGTGTTGCGCTCTTTCGAAAAACGGAATCCGGGCCCCACGCTCTGCGTCAGGTAGCCGCTCTCGTAGGAGTTCGACAGCAGGGGATTAAGCACGCCGCCCGTGAAGGTGTCGTCGTCGGTAACGAACGATCGCTTGTCGCGCTCCTGCGAATTGTAGGAAATCCGGTACTGGAGGCTCACCTGCGCGTATTTGGCCACCGGCTCGGTGTAGGTGAAACTGCCGCGCAGGCTGTACGACGACGAGGGGGGCTCGGAGCGCAGGTAGCGCAGGTCGGTGTAGTCAGCGGGATCCCATGCGAGGGGATCGTCGCCTGCGCCGGGACGAACGTCCGAAATGGGCTTGACGTTCGACCACGAATTCGAATTGTTCGTGTTGTCCGAGTAGCTGAACGACCCGTCGAGGGTGATCGTACGGCCATCCTTGCCCAGTTTGGTGCGGTAGACGGCGCTTGTACCTACGTTGTAGCCGTGGCGCAGGGCGTCGCTGAAATTGTCCGTGCGGCTGTAACCGCTCTCTCCGTATTGCCAGCCCAGCGTCTCGCTCCACGGGTCGTTGGACTGGTAGCTGAAACGCGGACGGATCATCAGGTTCTGATTCTCCGAAATCTTCCACTCCAGACGGGCGTTGAACCGGTGGTTGTAGCCCTTCGTGTCGGAATAGCCGTTGGTCGACAGCGTATCGGGGATCATCGGGGCCTCGTACCATTTCTCCACCGTCGAACGGTTCTCGGTATTGGTGTTGTTGAAGAAATAGCTGCCCTGGAACGTCACCTGATTGCGCTTGCCCCACGTATCGGAGTAGTTGACGCCGATGGCGTTGACCGACGCCACGCCGCTCTGCGGGCGCACCATGTAATTGCCCATGCCGCCGCGACGTCCGCCACCGCCGCCCGAGACACCCAGAATGTCCTCGAACGAGAAATTCTGCTGGTTGACGTTGTTGAACAGGCCGATGAATGAAATACGGCTGTCGCCGCTGAACACGTTGGCATTGCCGCCGGCGATGTATTTGAACTTGTCTTCGGTCTCGGTGTCGGCGTCGTAGCCGAATCCGGCGTAGAGCTTGCCGAACTGGCCCTGCCGCATGCCCGGACGGGTGACGATATTGAGCGCCTTGTAGCCCTCGCCGTCGTCCATGCCCGAAAATTCGGCCGCGTCGGAGAGTTTGTTGTAGACCTCCACGCGGTCGACGGCCTCGGCCGGAAGCGACTTGATGGCCGTGGTGACATCCTCGCCGAAGAACTCCTTGCCGTCGACGAAGACCTTCTTGACCGTCTCGCCCTGCGCCTCGACCGTGCCGTCGGTGACGGTGATGCCGGGCATCTTCTTCAGCAGCCCTTCGACATCGGCGTCGGCCACGACCTTGAACGCTCCGGCATTGTAGCTCACCGTGTCGCCCTTCTGCGAGGTGCGCAGCGCCTTGGCCTCCTTGACGACCGTTTCGATCTGCACGCCCGGCTTGAGTTTCAGCAGTCCGAGGCTGACCTTCGAAGCCGAGACCCGGAAGGTCGTGTCGAGGTTGTTATAGCCCAGGAAAGCCACCGAAAGCGAATATTCGCCGTAGGCGAGCGACGGAATAGACACCGCGCCCTTGAAGGCCGAGGTGAAATACTGTTTCTTCTCCGGGGTTTTCACAGGCGTGAGCGTCAGCACCGCTCCGACGACGCTCTCCCCGGTGTCGGCGTCGACGACCGTGGCTGTGACGCCGCCCCTCTGGGCGAATGCCGCGGCGGCGAAAAGCGTCAGCAGGGTAGTCAGTAGTGTTCGTTTCATATCTTCTGTTTGTGTGTATCTCTTTTTCGGCGGCGAACCGGCTGAAAACGCGCGTCCGCTCCGCCCGCCCATGAAGCGGGCTTCTCAAACCCGGGCGCAGAACCGGCCCGATAGCGTTTCCCGTCCCATCCGCCCGTAAGTCGGGCTTCTTAAGCCCGGCGCAGAACCGGCCCGATAGCGTTTCCCGTCCCATCCGCCCGTAAATCGGGCTTCTTAAGCCCGGGCGGCGTTGAAAACGGGCGTAAAGTTAATTCTTTTTATGCTTGTTTTGCGCCCCGCACGGGGCGAATCGGCAAAAAAAGGGCGTCAGTCGACCAAACCGACGCCCCGGCCGTAACAAGCCTCAAGAGACCTAACCTCACTCCTTTCCCTTCTTGTCCTTCTTCGGACAGGGCTTGTCACAGCACTCCTTGCCGCCTCCGCGACGGTCGCCTTTTTTCATCATCTGGGGACCATGACCGCGCTGGCCGGGCCGCGGAGCCTGCATCTGCGACCACTGCACGAACTGTTCGGTCGTCAGGATCGACTTCATCTTTTCGGCCTCGGCCTTGCGCGCCTCCCGCATCTTCTCGCGCATGGCCTGCATCTCCTTGATCTGCTGGAAATTCAGGTTGTAAACCTCCTTGGCCTGCGCATCGGTGAGCTTCAGCTCCTTCTGCATGCGTTCGGTCATGCGCTGCGCCATCTGTTCCACGGTCGGACGCTCCTTGGGAGCGGCGGCCGGCTTGGCCTCCTGTGCGAAAGCGCCCGTTCCCGCCATCAGGCAGAGGGCTGCGGCAACTGCAAAAATCCTCTTTTTCATAATTTTTCGAATTTGGTTGTGCATCACTTTTTTTGTTTTCCGGCAATCCGGTTTCCCGGAGTTCCTGATGCAAAGGTAACGCCAAAACGAAAACCCGGAGCCAGGCCCCGGGTAAAACGGCAGAACGGCGGGGTCAACCGCCTATTCGACAGGGTGAAGCGACCGCAGCCACGCCTTGAATTCGGGAACGCGGGCTTTGGAAATGACAATCCGCTCGGGCGTTTCGACAGTGAGGTGCAGCGTGAGACGGCTCCCGAACCACACGGCGATCTCCTTCACGGCCTGCCGCGCGACGATGAACTGGCGGTTGGCCCGGAAGAATTCGGACTCGGGAAGCAGTCCCTGCAACGCTTCGAGGGTTTTGTCCAGCGGGTAGGCCGCGCCGTCGAAACCGTAGGCCGTGACCTTCTCGTTCGACGTGTAGCAGTAGGCGATCCTGCTGCGGTGCAGCGGGATGATTTTGTCGCGCACATGCACCAGGAAAACCTCCTCGCGGCGGCTGGCGGCCAGCGTGCGGACCCGCGAGCCGTAATCGCTGCGCTCGACCGACGTGAGGCGGTGCAGCTTGGCCAGCGCACGGCCGACATCCGAAGCGTTGAGCGGCTTGAGCAGGTAGTCGATGCTGTTGACCTTGAAAGCTTCGAGTGCATACTGGTCGTAGGCCGTCGTGAAGATCACCGGGGCTGCGATCTCCACGGCGTCGAAGATGCGGAACGAATCGCCGTCGGCCAGGTGGATGTCCATGAACAGCAGGTCGGGGTGGGGATTCGAACGGAGCCATTCGACGCTCTCCTCGACGCTCTCGAGCGTCGCCACGATCTCCACGTCGGGAGCCGTCTGCCGCAGAATCGCCGCGAGGTTGCGCGCGGCGGCGGTTTCGTCTTCAATAATCAGGGCTTTCATCATACGGAGGGATTTTGCAGCGGCATGCGCACGGAGAAGGTGGCGCCGTCGTCGACGATTTCGATGTCGCTGCCCGTGATCAGATTCCAGCGGTTGCGCAGGTTCTCCAGCCCGATGCCGGTCGAAGGTTCGGGTTCGAGTTTGGGAACCTTGGGGTTCGACACCACGAGCAGCCCCTCTTCGGTGCGGACCGAGATGTGGAACGGCTTGGTGCGGGTGATCGAATTGTGCTTGACGGCGTTGTCGATCAGCGGTTGCAGCGAGAAGGCCGGGAGTTTCCACCCGAGGTATTTCTCGTCGACGTCGATGTCGAAAAAGAGCTTGTCGGCGTAGCGTATCTTGAAAAGGTAGCTGTAAGCCTCCAGGAATTTCAGCTCCTCGTCGAGGGTCATCAGCATGCTCTGGCCGTTCTGGATGATGTAGCGGAACGTGTACGAAAGCTGGTCGATGTAGGTCAGGGCCTTCTGGTCGTGCTTCTCGCGCACGAGCATCGCCAGCGAGTTGAGCGAGTTGAAGAAGAAATGGGGGTTGATCTGCCCGACGAGCATGTTGTAACGCGTGGTGAGGTTTTCGTTCTTGAGCCGCTCGTTCTCGACGACGACGGCCTGCCGCTGGGAAATCAGCTCGTAGATGCGCCCGTAGAGCATCGACGCCACCACGGCGAACGAGCATTTGAGCAGCAGCATGTAGTCGAACATCCGCCCGCTCATAAAGTTCAGCCCGATGCGCCCCGTGTGCCACTCCGTGACGGGAGCCACGCAGTAGAGCGCGGCCGCCGCGACGCAGCACCACAGGCAGCGGCGCACGAAGCGCGACATGGAGTAGTTGCGCCTAACGGAGGTGAGGATCGAGAGCATGACGAACGACACGACGAGGTAGTAGAACAGTTGCAGGAGCAGTTCCGTCATCTTCGAAGGCCCGTTGTAAAGTTTGCTGTAATCGAACTCCGCACCGTTGCGCGTGCGGATTTCCGCCAGCATCGGATGCGCCTTCTCGGAGCGCGGCGGCATCAGGTCCGCGACGATCCGGTCGCCGGGCGCGATCTCCAGCCACCGCATGCGCCGCGTGGGCACGTAGACGCTGTCGCCGTTCTCGTAAACCAGATACCCGTAGCCGTCGGGGTGGACCGAAAGCACGCCCTCGTCGGGCCGTTCGACGGCTCTCTGGTCGGAAGGGCGGGGCTGGCTGTCGCTGTTCAGGTCCACGAGCATCAGCAGCACGTAGGAGAAATTGACCACCAGGCTGATCGCCACGGCAACCAACAGGTTGAGCACCAGATCGGCGTATTTCGATTGCAGTTTCATATAGGGTAGTTATCGCTCTAACTAAAAATTACCGGATTTCGCTTCGGGCGGTCGTAGCCGCCTCCTACGGCGGCTCGGGTCTCTTCCGGGGAGGATCCGGAGCGGGACGGGCCTGCGAACGCGGTTTCCGGCCGCGTCCTGCCGTGCCGCACGGAACCCGGTCACTCTTCCGGCTCGCCGTACCAGGAGGCGTACAGCATATAGTCGTGGGCCGTGCGGCGGATGATCTCCTCGCGCTGCTCCGCAGTCACCTCCTTGACCTTTTTGGCCGGGACGCCCGCATAGACCGAGTTGGGTTCCAGCTGCGCGTTCGAGAGCACCAGCGCGTTGGCCGCGATGATGCACCCCGAGGGGATGCGGGCGTTGTCCAGAAGGGTGGCGCCCATGCCGATCAGGCAGTTGTCGCCGATCACCGCGCCGTGGATGATGGCGTTGTGGCCCACCGAGACGTCGTTGCCGATGATCGTCTGCGAAGGGTGCTTCGCCTTGTCGTAGATGGTGTGGAGCACCACGCCGTCCTGGATGTTCGTGCGGTCGCCGATGACGATCCGGTTCACGTCGCCCCGCAGCACGGCGTTGTACCAGATCGAGCAGTCGCGGCCGATGGTCACGTCGCCCAGAATGACGGCCGTTTCGGCCAGAAAGGTGTTCTCTCCGATCACAGGCTCATGCCCGCGGACTTTTCGTATAAGCGCCATATCTGAATTTCTGATTTTTAATTAATTTCTCTTGGCTTCCTGCCACAGCTCCTCCATCGCGCCGAGCGACATCTCGTGAAGCGTATATCCTTTTGCCGCAGCGCGTTCCTCCATGTAATTGAAGCGTTGGATGAACTTCTTGTTCGTGCGTTCCAGCGCCGATTCGGGGTCCACGCCGTAGAGGCGGCAGGCGTTGACGAGCGCGAACAGCAGGTCGCCGAATTCGCCTTCGAGGTCGGTCTTGCTGCCCGATTTCATTTCGGCTTCCACTTCGCCCAGCTCCTCGCGGACCTTGTCCCAGACATCCTCCTTCTGCTCCCAGTCGAAACCCGCCCCGGCGGCCTTTTCGCCCATGCGGTAGGCCTTGACCATCGCCGGGAGCGAGCGCGGAACACCGCCCAGCGTGCCGCTCCGGCGGTTCTTCTTGCGGAGTTTCAGCGTCTCCCAGTTCTCCTTGACCTGGTCGGGCGTGTTGGCGTGAATGTCGCCGTAGACGTGAGGGTGGCGGTAGATCAGCTTGTCGCACAGCGCGTCGGCCACGTCGCCGAAATCGAATGCGCCCTCTTCCTCGCCCAGTTTCGAATAGAACACCACGTGCAGCAGCAGGTCGCCCAACTCCTCCTTGATGCCCTCCATATTGTGGTCGGTGATGGCATCGGCCAGTTCGTAAGTCTCCTCGATGGTGTTGCTGCGCAGCGAGTCGAATGTCTGCTCGCGGTCCCAGGGGCACTCGCGGCGCAGGGTGTTCATCACCTCCAAAAGACGGGCCGTGGCCTTCAGACGTTTATCTTCCATGTCGCAAATTATTTTTTCACACCGGGCGCAGAAGCGGAATCTGTCCGTGATTCGCCGCCGTCCGCCCGCTAAAACCGTGGTTTTACTCCGGCAAAGGTAGCACATTCGGCGGAAAAAAAGTAACTTTGCGGGAAACAAAATCCTCACGTCGCATGAAATTACGACTTCTGATCCTCTTGACGACAGCCCTTTGCGGCCTGTGCACCGCCGCGGCGCAACCCGCCCCGGAAAAGACGACGCCCCGCGAAGGGATCTTCACGTTCGGTCCCGGAACGACAATCTCCGCCGACCGCGAACTGGCCCCCCTGGCCGAATACGCCGCCGAATACCTCGGGTGCGGGGTCCGCAACGGCATGGCGGGGGAAGGCTCCGTCGTGCTGACGCTCGACGCCCCGGACGGGGAGCCGTCGGAGGCTTACACCCTCGACATCGCGCCCGACCACATCCAGATCGGAAGTTCCACCTGCGGCGGGGTTTTCAACGGACTGCAACAACTGTTCCGGCTGCTGCCGCCCGAAGTCTACGCCCGCAGGGGGATCGCCCCGGGAACCGGCATCGCCTGCGTCAGGATCGAGGATAAGCCGCGGTTCAGCTATCGGGGGATGATGCTCGACGTGGCGCGAACGTGGATCGGAATGGATGAAGTGAAACGTTATATAGATCTGTTTTCCTACCACAATATCAACAAATTGCATCTTCATCTTTCGGACGACGAGGGGTGGCGCATCGAGATCCGTTCGCACCCCGAGCTGACCGAGATCGGCGGCTTCCGCGGCGGCGACTCGCCCGTGAGACCCGTATACGGCAAGTGGTCAGAGAAATACGGAGGTTACTTCAAGCAAAGCGAGATGCGCGAGCTGATCCGTTACGCCGCCCTGCGGAATATCGAGATCATTCCCGAAATCGACCTGCCGGGCCACAGCCGCAACATCGCGTCGGTGCATCCCGAAATACGCTGCAACTATCCGCCC
>ERZ857745.3951-NODE-3951-length-13480-cov-3.620857_pt1 | contig 13480 bp, 10 predicted proteins | sample MGYA00519699_ERZ857745 | MGnify/ENA primary metagenome ERZ857745 (study PRJEB31778, sample SAMEA3449357) | human gut metagenome | biome: human gut; feature: human-associated habitat; material: faeces | place: United Kingdom | collected 2010/2012 ...
ACCTCTTTACGGCCTTCTTTGCTTCCCGCGTGATTTCCGCATTCGACGGAACGATTGAAAAGGTTGTTGCACTGGCAGCCTTGATGCCGATTGTCGCGGGTATCGCCGGCAACTCCGGCAACCAGACGCTGACATTACTGGTTCGTTCTTTGGCGACCGGTCAGATTACGGAAGCCAACCAAAGCGACGTGGTCAAAAAAGAAGTCTTGGTGGCTTTGGTCAATGGTCTTATTTGGGGCATTATTGCCGGCCTCTTCACTTGGGGACTCTACTACGACTCTCCGGACGGTATGAAGCTCGGCTTTACGATGTTCCTGGCCATGATGCTGAATATGCTCATGGGTGCGATTGTGGCTATCCTCGTCCCGATTACGCTTAAAAAACTCGGCCGAGATCCGGCCATGGGCGGATCGGTTCTCCTGACATTTATTACCGATTCAGGCGGTTTTTTAATCTTCCTCGGTTTGGCAACCTATATATTCGGATAATCAAGACTCAACTTTGAGAATCCGAATGCAAACCAAAATCTGCGGTTCTTTGTGTTTATTGGCTGCTGCGGCTCTGCTTCCCGGAGTCTATGCAGAAACTCCGCCCGAAGTTCTCTCTGCTATTCCTCATACGGAAGAGCTCCTCAACGTCGTAGTGGTTTCTCGTCATGGCGTACGCTCTCCGACTCAATCGCCAGAAAAACTGCACGGTTGGTCAGATAAGAAGTGGCCGGCTTGGCCCGTTGCTCCTGGATTGCTCACATCTCGCGGTTTTTATCTTGTCAAAGCCACGTGGGAGCTTAACCGCAGTCGTTCTCCTTTCACCTACGGCGTCTGTCCGAAGCCTGAAGATGTTCAGATTATTGCTGATGTTGACGAAAGAACACGCAAAACAGCCGAGGCCTTAAACGAGGGCCTTTATCCGACCTGCGGCTATAAGGTTAAAGTCACGAGCTCCGCGCGTTCGGCAATTTTTTCTCCGCTGAAAGCGAAAGTCTGTCGAATTGACTATCCCAAAGAACTCGAAGAGAAGCTCACTCAAAAAGTTGTCGGTATCAACAAGCAGTTTGCGGCTGAAATGGCCGGGATTTCGAAACTGACGGGACATGAATTCAAGGGGCCGATGCGAGCAAAAGTCAGCAAGCATAAAGTCGGCTTTAAGGGTGCTCCGTACGACTGTTCGAGCATTACCGAGATCTTTGCTTTGGAATGGGGCCAAAATCCGGAGCAGAAAGCTGCCTGGAACCAATTAGATTGGAACGGCATCCTGCGTCTCATGCCGATTCGCGTTGCCGTATTTTCCGCGCTCAATCGGGATATGGAAGTCGCCCGATATAAAGGCTCGGCTTTAGCGAACAAGATTATCGAGAGTCTCGAAAACGGTCCGAAGTACACCTATCTAATTGGGCACGACACGAATTTAGCCAATCTCGGCGAAATTTTTGATCTGAATTGGAAACTGCCTGGAAGGGATCGGAACGAAAATACGCCTGGCGGCTATCTGACCTTTGAAAAATGGGCAGTCAACGGACAGCCTGAAATCAGAGTGTTTTATTCCGCTTTATCTCCGGAACAAATTCATGCGGAGAAGGTCACTCAGCCTACCGATGACTTTGAAATCCTTCCTCGCGGAACGAAGTTCAATGAATGGAGGACGACTTACAGCCGTCGGCTTCAGACAAACTGCATAGCCGAAGACAAGTACGAAAAACGCAAATAATCCGCTGGTTTAACCTAGGAAAACTCCTGAAAATGTATCACGGGATACATTTCAGGAGTTTTTTGTGTATCGGAAGTTACTGACAGCCGAGGTGTTATTGCCGCACAATAACACTCAGCAAGACCGTCTCAAACCACGATTCAGACGGACTTGATAACAAAAAACACACCGCCGCAAACAGCGGCTAACAACACTTAAACTCACGGAGAAAACAAACATGAAAAAGCTGATTGCTGTTGCAGTGCTTGCTGCATTCTCTTCTCTTCCTTACGCAGCTGAAAAAGACATCACAACAGACGTCGTCGTTGTCGGCCAGGGTGCCGCCGGTACCGCTGCAGCATTTGCCGCAGCCGAACAGGGCGCTAAAGTCATCGGCCTTGAAAAGAAAGGCATGGTCGGCGGAACAGGTAATTTCTCCGAAGGTATTTTCGCTGTCGGCTCCAAGATGCAGCGCGACTACTACATTCCTCTGACCAAAGACGAAGCCTTCAAGAAGATCATGAACTATGGTCACTGGCGCAGCAATGCCCGCCTGGTTCGTGCCTTCGTCGACAAATCTGCCGATACAGTCGAATGGATGCAGAAACACGGAGTTAAGTTCGAAAAACTGACGACCAACTATCCGGGCGGCCTCTACACATGGCACATTTATCAGGGCCGTGGTGCCGGCTGGATCAACGCTCTCCAGAAGAAAGGCAAAGATAAATACGGCATGCAGGTTCTCCTGAACACACCTGCAGAAAAACTGATCTTCGGTAAGGACGGCAAGGTTGCCGGTGTCGTTGCTAAAGACAAAGACGGCAATACAGTCGAAAAATATGAACCGGAAATAGTAAGACAGATACTGTCCGAAAAAACAGCAGATGAAATGTGTGAAATTATGGAGTATGTTGTATCGGACGGCGGCGCAGGCACAGCTAAGGTCGAGGGCTACAGAGTAGGCGGCAAGACCGGTACGGCCAACAAGCCGGATACCGTAAAGGGCGGTTATCTCGAGGAAACCTACTCATCGTTTATAGGGATGGCTCCAATGAACGATCCAAAGGTGGCAGTGCTTGTAATAGCTGACAATCCGAAGGGTATCAAATACGGCAGCCAGACCGCAGCGCCCGGCGCTAAGGAAATAATTTCAGAGGTAGTAAGATATATGGGAATAGAGCCTCAGTATTCCGATGAAGAAAAAAAGGAAATCGAGGCAAAGCAGACAGAGGTGCCTGATATTACAGGTGAAAGTTTAAGTGATGCAATAGGCATTCTGGGCGGTTCTTCCCTCAAATAGAAGGTTCAGTCGGGAAACAAGGATAAGGACTTCAATGTTAAGGACCAGTATCCTAAAGCCGGAACCAAGGTTGAAAAGAACAGCACAGTGTATATTTACGGGAGTGACTAGAATTTGACAGATGTTTTCGCAATAACGGGAACTAATGGCAAAACTACAGCATCATATATGCTTAGAAATATACTATGCTACAGCGGCAGAAAAACAGGGCTGATAGGCACGATAACCCACCAGATAGGGGAGGAGGAATACAGTCCTGTAAACACTACTCCGGGAAAGGATCTGCTTCGTACATACTTTGACAAAATGGACTCAAAGCATATGGACTGCTGCGTTATAGAGGCCTCCTCTCACGGCCTTGTGCAGGGCAGACTTGACGACACGGAGATTTCCTACGGAGCATTTACAAATCTGACGCAGGATCATCTGGATTACCACAAAACAATGGAGGAATATTTCAGATGCAAATGCCTGCTCTTTGAAAGAAATCTCAAAGGCGGAGCCGTAAATGCAGATGACAGTTGGGGGCAAAAAATACTGAAAAGCTACGGTAAAAAAGACAAACTGGCCTCCGTTTCAATGAAAGACAGACATTGCGATTATTTCGGAAAAACGGCAGAAGCGGATATAACGGGGCAGGTGCTTGAAATATATATAAAAGGTGAATATGCGGGTGATGTAAGGCTTTCAATGCCGGGAGTGCAGTTTGCATATGATGCCCTTATTGCCATAGGGCTTGCCTATGAATACGGCATAGAATTTGACAAAATCAGAGCGGGCATTGAAACCCTCAGAAGCGTGCCTGGAAGATGGCAGCTTGTATGGGACAGAGATAATATCAGAGCCATAGTTGACTTTGCACATACGCCGGACGCCCTCGAAAGACTTCTCAAAACAGCGAGAAATCTCACAGACGGACAGATAATATGTATGTTCGGCTGCGGCGGGGACCGGGATACAGGCAAACGTTTTCAAATGGGTGAAATTGCAGGTCGCTACAGCGATTATGTAATAGTTACAAGCGACAATCCCAGGGGCGAGGACCCGGAGGATATAACGGCGAGAATAGAAGAGGGGGTATACAGCACAGGCGCTTCATATTCTGTCATACCCGACAGGAAAAAAGCAATCCGAAAGGCAGCTGTGCTGGCAAGAAAAAACACCCTTATAATTGTGGCAGGCAAGGGCCACGAGAAATATCAGATAATAGGGGACAAAAAACTGCCCTTTGACGATGTCAGAATACTAAAGGAGTTTTTAGAGGAAAAATACTGATGAACAAACTAAATCTAAGACAGATAACAGAGGCCTCAGGCGGAAGTCTGGTGCAGGGCGATGAAACACAATATATAATAGGGGCGTCCATAGACTCAAGGTCTGCGGTGGCAGGCAACCTGTTTGCAGCAATACGCGGTGAGAATACCGACGGCCACAGATTTATAGCTGCGGCTTTTGAAAACGGCTGCAGCGCAGCTCTAATAGATGACAGAAGCTATACAGACAAAATACCTGCGGGTATGGGCGCAGTGCTGGTAGATGATACCGTTAAGGCGCTTCAGGATATAGCCTCATACTACAGGGCTTCCATGGATATAAAGGTTATCGGTGTTACGGGAAGCGTAGGCAAAACCGGCACCAGCGATATGGTTAAAGCCGTATGTAGCGGCAAGTTCAAGACAGCCAAGACCAAAGGCAACTTCAACAACCATATAGGACTTCCGCTCAGCATTCTGGACTTTGATCCGGACACTAAAATCGGCATACTGGAAATGGGCATGGATCGGCCCGGTGAAATAGAATTTCTTGCAGGTATTGCAAAGCCTGATATAGGGATAATAACCAATATAGGTACGGCACACATTGAATACCTTGGCAGCAGGGAAAACATATTCAAAGCCAAAATGGAGATTACAGCCTACTTCGGCAAGGATAATGTCCTCATAGTAAACGGCGATGATGATTTCCTCGGCGCCCTCTGCGATACGGAGTACAGACTTGTTAAGGTAGGCGCTGCGGGAGGCAGTCAGGTCTATGTGTACAATATAAGCGACAGCGCCGAAAACGGTGTGGAGTTCACACTGGAATACAAAGAGAAAGCAACAAGAATTCACCTGCCTGTTCCCGGCAGACACAATGCAGTCAATGCGGCTCTTGCCATAGCGGCGGGGCTTGAGGCCGGAGTTTCGGTGGAGGAGGCCGCAAAGGGTCTTCAAAGTCTTGAATTTACCGATAAGAGGCTTTCGGTCAAGGGCAAAAACGGCATCAAGGTTATAGACGATACCTACAATGCCAGCCCTGCTTCGATGAAAGCTGCCATAGACGTGCTTATGTCGGCAAAGGGACTTCGCAAGGTGGCAATCCTCGGAGATATGTTTGAGCAGGGAAAGGAAAGCCCGAGATATCATACAGAGGTAGGAGAGTATGCTTCAGACAAATCTGTCGATATGCTTATTGCAATCGGAGAGGATGCGGAGTATATTAAAGATGGCGCATTGAAGTCAATGAGCGCCGAAAACGTTAAATATTACAAAACAAAAAATGAATTTCTTAAAGAAATGAAAAACATTATTAAGTCAGGCGACGTTGTCCTTGTCAAGGGTTCACGAGGCATGGCAATGGATCTGATAGTGAAGAGGATTATGGAGTAGTTGAAATTATGTATACGGTAAAGATTATAATTGCCATTGCAGTGGCATTTGCAGCAGCAGTTTTGCTTACATCAGTTGAAATCCCTGTTTTAAGAAAAAAACAGATGGGACAGAACATCAGAGAGGAAGGACCTAAATCTCATCAGGCAAAGGCGGGTACGCCCAGCATGGGCGGTGTTGCCATAATAATATCGGCGGCGCTTACGGCATTTATCATAGGCGGCATCAATATAGAGACGGCTGCAATGGTTATCGTTATGGCAGCCTTCGGGCTTGTGGGATTTCTCGATGACTTCATCAAGGTCATCAAAAAACACAATCTGGGTCTTAAGGCGTGGCAGAAAATAGTGTTCCAGTTTGCAATAGCGGCAGCCATAGCGTGCTGGGCGGCATTTGCAACACCTGACGGCACACTTGTATATATACCTTTTGCAGACATATATGTTGATTTCGGCGGCTGGTATATACCTTTCATAATATTTACTGTCGTAGCAATGACAAACAGCGTCAACCTTACAGACGGACTTGACGGTCTGGCATCGGGCTGCACCGCTTTCGCATCGCTTTTCTTTGCCCTTGTGGCAGGTATGTACGGTATGAGCTCTCCTGCGGTATTCTGCGGAGCAGTGACAGGCGCGTGCCTTGGATTTCTCGTATTTAACAGAAATCCGGCAAAGGTGTTTATGGGAGATACAGGATCACTTGCGCTGGGCGGCGCAATAACAGCGGCGGCTATTCTTATGAAGATGGAGCTTCTGCTGCTTATAGCGGGACTTGTATATGTTATAGAGGCTCTTTCCGTTGTAATACAGGTTGTAAGCTTCAAGACAACAGGCAAAAGAGTATTCAGAATGTCACCGATACATCATCATTTTGAGCTTGGCGGCATGTCCGAAAAAGCGGTCGTTATGATGTTCTGGGCATTTACGTTTGTATGCTGCGCGGCAGGACTTGTGATTGTAGGATTATAAAAGAATTATGCGAGGAGATTTAGCTATGAATCAGGATAATTTCAAAGACAGAAAAGCACTTGTGGTAGGACTGGGCAAATCCGGCAAGGCTGCAATGCAGGCGCTCTCAAAGCTGGGAGCTAAGGTATGGGTACAGGACTCAAAGCCTGAGGAGGATATGGAGCCGCAGCTTCTGGCATTCATGGAGGACAGAGGCATCAAAGGATTCTTTGGCAGAAATCCTGAAAATCCCGAAGATTATGATATGCTTGTATTAAGCCCCGGAGTATCCCCCGAGCTTGACTTCATAAAAAAAGCAGAAGCAGCCGGAGCAGAGGTGATAGGTGAGCTTGAAATTGCCTACAGAGTAGGCAGAGGTAATTATATAGCCATAACCGGCACCAACGGCAAGACAACAACGACAACCCTTGTGGGAGAGATATTCAAAAATGCAAAGAAAAAAACATATGTAGTCGGCAACATCGGCGTTGCCGTAATTTCCAAATCACTTGAGGCGGAGGAGGACTCCTGGCTTATTACCGAAACCAGCAGCTTCCAGCTTGAAACCGTTAAATATTTCAAGCCCGCAGTGTCAGCCATTTTAAACCTGACACCAGACCACCTCAACAGACACAAAACAATGGAAAACTACGGCAAAGCCAAGGCCAATGTGTTCAAAAACCAGACGGCAGGTGACTACCTTGTTATAAATTACGATGACAAACTGTGCTGGAAGCTGGCAGAGGGCTGCAAAGCCACCGTTGTTCCTTTCAGCCGCAGAGAGATACTTGATTTCGGCGCATATGTAAGCTACGGCAATATAGTTATAAAAAACGAAAAAGGCGAAATCATAAACATATGCAAGGCCGAGGAGCTCAAAATCATAGGAGACCATAACCTCGAAAACGCTCTTGCAGCGGCAGCCGTAAGCTACTTTGCAGGCATAGAGCCTGAGGTTATATCAAAAACCCTGCGTGAGTTCGGCGGCGTTGCGCACAGAATAGAATACTGCGGAGAGGTTGACGGTGTTAAATTCTACAATGACTCAAAAGGCACCAATACAGACGCTACAATTACAGCGCTTAAAGCCCTCAAAAAGAACATAATACTTCTTGCAGGCGGAGATGCCAAAAAACAGGACTTCGCACCTCTTGCTGCAGAGCTTTCAGGAAAGGTAAAGCATATGATGCTCTACGGCAGGGATGCGGGAGATATAAAGAATGCGGCAGATGCCGCAGGCTTTAATTCATACACTATGGTCAAAAACCTTGAAGAGGCGACAAATCTGGCCTTCGAAATGGCGCAGCCGGGAGATGCGGTGCTGCTTTCACCTGCATGCGCAAGCTGGGATATGTACAGCAACTTCGAACAGAGGGGAGATCACTTTAAAATTCTTGTGGAAAGACTGGGACGCTGATGGAAACTATTAAAAGAGCAAGAAAAACCGGAGATTTTGTTATAGTGCTTCTGACACTGGCGCTTACCGTATTCGGAGTAATAATGGTATTCAGCGCCAGCTATTACAGTGCGCTTTCAAAGACCGGAAACGCCTACGCCTATCTGATAAGGGACGGAATATGGGCTGTTGCGGGACTTATAGCTATGTTTGTGCTCTCAAGGATAAACTACAAGACATACAGAAAATGGGCATTTCCCATACTGATTGCAAGTATAATTCTGCTTATCGCGCTTTTTATCCCGCATGTGGGAACTACCACCAACGGCGCGACAAGATGGATAGAACTCGGGCCTATAACAATAATGCCCGGTGAAATTGCCAAAATAGCGGCTATAATATTCGTATCCTCGTACTTAAGCACAAGCGCGGAGAAGATATATCAGCTCAAGTCCGTACTGTTTCTGCTGGCGCTGTGCGGCATATTCGGAGGTCTGATAATGTTTCAGCCCAATATGTCTACAGCTATTACCGTAGTAGGCATTATAGTGGCTATAATGTTTGTGGCGGGACTTGAGCTTAAATACCTTGGCGCTGCCGGAGTTTTGGGAGTTGTGGCAGGCTGCCTGCTGATTTTTACAGACAAGGACGGCTACAGACTGAGCAGGGCAGTAAGCTTTACGGATCCTTTTGCAGATCCGCTGGGAGACGGATATCAGGTCTGTCAGTCGCTTCTGGCGCTGGGTTCGGGAGGTCTTTTCGGGCTTGGTCTGGGCAAGAGCATACAGAAAAACCTGTATCTGCCGGAGCCTCAGAACGACTTCATAATCGCCATAATAGGCGAGGAACTTGGGTTTATAGGCGTGCTGCTGCTTATGGCGGCATATCTGGTGCTTATATGGAGATGCGTTCACATATGCATCAATGCGCCTGACCGTTTCAGTATGCTTCTGGCTTCGGGGATTACCTCGATGCTTGCGATACAGGTTATATTAAATATTGCGGTAGTTACATCATCAATGCCACCAACGGGAATCATACTTCCCTTTGTAAGCTACGGCGGAAACGCGCTCCTTATTTTTACGGGAGCGATGGGAATAATGCTGAATATATCGCATCATTCAGCCAAATAAATATATCAGGAGATTTCAGCTATGAAAGTTATAATGACAGGCGGAGGCACAGGCGGACATATCTATCCTGCCATCGCCATTGCAGACAAGATTAAGGAAAAACAGCCCGATGCGGAAATTCTGTTTGTGGGCACCAAAAAAGGACTGGAAAAAACTCTGGTTCCGGGTAACGGCTACCCTATAGAATTTATAACCGTAAGCGGCTTTGACAGACGCAATATGCTCAAAAACATCAAGACCGCGGCGGATCTTGTCAGAGGTCTTTCTCAGGCCAAAAAAATAATAAAGAGCTTTAAGCCTGATGTGGTTATAGGCACAGGCGGATATGTGTGCGGGCCTGTTGTCAAGACTGCGGCAAAAATGGGTGTCAGAACATACATACACGAGCAGAACGCGTTTCCGGGAATGACCAACAAAATGCTGGAGCCTTATGTAGACAAGGTGTTTATGGGCTTCGAAAAGGCGGGAGAGTATTTCAAACACCCCGAAAAGCATATCGTTGTGGGAAACCCCGTAAGAAAAAGCTTTTTCACCAAAACAAAACAGCAGGCAAGAGAGGCGCTTGGCATAGCAGAGGACGAATTTATGATACTTTCCTTTGGCGGCAGCAGAGGCGCAGGCCGTATCAACAAGGCGATGCTTTCCGTACTCAAAGAAGTAAACGGTATGGATAAGACAAGCCTTTATTTCGGTACGGGAGATGTTTACTATGATGTAATATGTCACGAGGCGAAGGAGCTTTGCGGCATAGCGGATAATGTTCACATTATGAGATATATAGACGATATGGACAATCATCTGATGGCCGCAGATGTTGTGGTTTCAAGGGCGGGAGCACTCAGCATAGCGGAGATATGCGTATGCGGCAAATGCGCTGTGTTTATCCCATCACCTAATGTTACCGGCAATCACCAGTACCACAATGCAAAGGCGGTTGCAGACAGGGGCGGAGCATTTCTCATAGAAGAAAAAGACCTTACAGATCAGCTTCTGGTTTCAAAGCTTATGGAGCTTAAAAACGACCCGGAAAAAGTAAAGACTATGGGTCAGGCTGCTAAAAAGTGTGCTTTCAACGATTCAGCGGAAACAATATACGAAACGATATTCAAGTAACCAATACGCACCTTTGGCATATTATAAAATATGTTATGGAGGTGCGTTTGATTTTGTCCTATCACATAAAAGGCGGAGCAAAGGTGCAGGGGGAATACAGGGTGAGAGGCGCCAAGAATGCGGCTCTTCCCATACTTGCGGCCGGCATAATGGCAGAGGGTGAAACCCGTATACATAACTGCCCGGACATAAGCGATGTGCGCGTAATGAGAGATATTCTCAAAGGACTTGGAGCAAAGACTGCGTCAGACAGTGACACTGTGACGGCAGACTGCAGAGGAATTTCACAAAGCGTTATCCCGCAGACGCTTGGAGCAAGACTTAGAGCTTCGGTGTTTTTCATGGCGCCGCTGCTTTCAAAAACAGGCAGCGTTACGGTGCCTGTTCCGGGAGGCTGTCACATAGGCAAAAGACCTGTTGACATACATATTGATGTTATGAGAGCTTTCGGCGCGGAGGCAGAGGAAACCGGAGAAAAAATAATATGCCGGGCAGACAGACTCTCAGGAGCGGATATTACCTTGAGATTTCCGAGCGTGGGCGCCACCGAAAACGCAGTTATGGCCGCGGTATGCGCAGACGGCGCAAGCTGCATACGAAACTGCGCAAGAGAGCCTGAAATAGTATGCCTTGCAGAATATCTCAGAGGCTGCGGGGCGGAGATTAAAGGAGACGGGACCGGCACCATATATATAAACGGTGTGAAGCGGCTGCATGCGGCGGATATAAGGCTTATGCCTGACCGCATAGAGTGCGGTACATATATGGCGATGGCTGCTGCAACCGGCGGAGAGCTTTTTGCGGAGGGCATAAATTCTGAATATCTTCAGAGCTTTACGGAGGCCATGGAAGCGGCAGGCTGTAGATTCAGATATTTTGAGGACGGCATACTGCTTCGCAAGAATGACGGACTCAAAGGGGATATCAGGATAAGGACAGAGCCGTATCCGGGATTTCCTACAGATCTGCACCCGCAGTTTGCGGCTATGATGTGCAGAAGCAACGGCGGCTGTGAAATAGAGGAAACCCTGTTTGAAAACAGATATAAATACATAGAAGAACTGAAAAAAACAGGCGGAAATATTGAAGTTTTTCAAAAAAAAGCTATAATTAAAGGTGTGCCCAAATTATGCGGCGCACATATGAAAGCGCCCGACCTTAGAGGCGGCGCGGCGCTTGTGACCGCAGCCATTTGTGCCTGCGGAGAGAGTGTCATAGACAATACACAATACATACAGAGAGGTTACTGCGGATTTGATGAAACCATCAGATCATTAGGCGGAGATATATGGACGATTTAAGCAGAAGAGATACAATGTCCTTTGAAACGGATACGGATTATGATTACGAAGATATGTACTACGATAATCCGCCGCAGGAGGATGCAGAAGAATACAGCGCTGACGTAAGCGGCAGCATAGAAAAACGGCGCAAAAAACGAAACCGCAAAAAACGGCGCAAAAAACGACTTGGCCTTTGGATACTCATAATCATAGCCGTTATAGTGCTGGCGGTGCTGTTTGGAAGATCATCGTATTTTAACATTGATGAAATACAGGTCAAGGGCAATCATTACTATACCGATGAGCAGATAATATCAATGGCGGGGGCGCAGACAGGAATCAACACCTTTTCGGCGGGAACCGGCAATATGGAAAAGCTGCTGTGCGATGATTCCTACATAGCGACAGCCGATGTCAAGAGGAAGCTTCCAAATGTCCTTGAGATTACAATCAGAGAAAGAACCGAAACCGCAGCGGTATATTCCGAAAAAAATTATTATATCGTTGACGGTTCGGGATATATACTCAAGGTTACAGCCGAAAGACCGGACGTTACAAGAGTTCTGGGACTTACGGTTAAAAACGGCAAGGAGGGCGAGGCTCTTGAGGTAAAAGAAAGCCGTATGCTTACCGAAACCCTCGATATGCTTACCGAAACCATGAAAGGTACGGTATCTTTCAAAAAGATTAAGGTCAGCAATACTGTGCTGAGGGCATATATATACAATCACCTTATAGTCAGAGGTACGGCGGCAAATATTTCCGAGTGCATATCAAGCGGCAAGCTGGAGGCTGTGCTGTATGACCTGTACGAGAGAGGCATAAAAAACGGTATGATAAGCGTGGGTGACGACCAATATTGCGTATTCAGCCCAAAAATTAAGTAAAAATCATAAAAACCGCAGTAAATATAGTGCATTTATGCGGGAAATATGATACAATTTTAAAGATAATATTCCTAGGGAGGAAACCAGAATGACAAATTCAATCTTACAGTTTGAAAGCGAAGAAAACACAGCGGCGGTTATCAAGGTTGTCGGAGTCGGCGGCGCAGGCTGCAACGCTGTTAACAGAATGATAGATTCAGAGCTTGGCGGCGTGGAATTTATAGCCATAAATACGGACAAGCAGGCTCTTGCCAAATCAAAGGCCCAGACGAAACTTCAGATAGGAGAGAAGCTCACCAAGGGACTTGGAGCGGGAGCAAATCCTGAAATAGGACAGAAGGCCGCAGAGGAGAACATAGAGGATATCAGGAAATTCCTTGCAGGAGCGGATATGATATTTGTAACCGCAGGTATGGGCGGCGGCACAGGTACTGGAGCCGCACCTATCATAGCCAAGGTGGGACGCGATCTGGGCGCGCTGACAGTAGGCGTTGTTACCAAGCCGTTCACATTTGAGGGCAAGAAGAGAAAAGCTCATGCAGATTTGGGAGTTCAGTTCCTTGAAGGTTATGTGGATTCACTGGTTATAGTTCCAAACGACAGACTTCTTGATATAGCGGACAAGAACACCGCTATGGTTGACGCATTCAATATGGCAGACGACGTTTTAAGACAGGGTGTTCAGGGCATATCAGATCTGATTTCAGATGCTGCGCTTATCAACCTTGACTTCGCTGACGTTAAGACAGTAATGGGCAACAGAGGCGTTGCGCATATGGGTATAGGCAGAGGCACAGGCGATGACAGAGTTGCAACAGCCATTGAGAGCGCAATCAAGAGCCCGCTTCTTGAAACAGACGTTAAGGGCGCCAAGGCAGTGCTTCTCAACATCACAGGCGGATACGACCTGGGTATGCTTGAGGCAAACGAAGCAGCGGAGCAGATTGCAAAGGCGGCAGATCCTGACGCTATCATAATCTTCGGAGCAACTGTAAGAGAGGATATACAGGATGAAATAATCATCACAGTTATAGCTACAGGCTTTAACGAGGACGGCAAGGGCAGACCGGCTGCACCGGAAGCG
>ERZ857745.3954-NODE-3954-length-13471-cov-3.057618_pt1 | contig 13471 bp, 13 predicted proteins | sample MGYA00519699_ERZ857745 | MGnify/ENA primary metagenome ERZ857745 (study PRJEB31778, sample SAMEA3449357) | human gut metagenome | biome: human gut; feature: human-associated habitat; material: faeces | place: United Kingdom | collected 2010/2012 ...
ACACGGCCATGAAGTCGATCTGGCACTGGATCGGCGTTGCACGGATCATGTCCGAAAAAAACATCACGACGCCCTTCAGGATGCCCAGGAAAATGGGATCCTTATCGGCATAGTCCGCCGCGACCTGTTTGCCCAGCTCGGCAATGCGGGCGGCAAGCTCCTGCTCACTGATGAGTACGCGTTCAATGTCCTGGTGCATGTCACATTTCCTCTTTCTCTATTCGTAGGATTACAGCCTGCTCTCCGTCACGGGCCGTCCAGCGCGGATCCGCGCCGAAGCCCGCCACTGCGATCACCTGTCCGTCCAGCTCGAGCACCGGGACACGGTCCCGAACCGGCTGCGGCAGGCGGCGATCCAGAAAGAGCTTTTTCAGCGTCACGCAGCGGCCGTCCGGCAGCGTGAGCATGTCGCCCGTTTTCCGCGGGCGAAAAACGGGAATTCTCCCGACCATCTTATCATATTTCAGCGCAAAAGTGAAAGGGGTATTTTGAATTTTTTCGTTTTTTTCTGATTTACAGAAGAAGGATTTGGACAGAGACATCTTGAAGCCACTGATTATACAGCGCGAGCTCAGTGTCTATGATTCTCCGGAATATATCAAAGATATGGGGACTCCGGACCGGTACTATTCTGTAATCGAGGATATTCACAGTGGAAAAGTCGCTGCGAAAAATCTGGCACGGAAGCAAAAAGCGATTTTCCTTGACAGGGACGGCACGATTAATAAATATGTAGGTTTCCTCACAAATATTGATGAATTTGAATTGCTAGACGGTGTTGCGGAGGCAATCCGGCAGATCAATGAAAGCGGATACCTGGCAATTGTAGCCAGCAACCAGCCGGTGATCGCCCGGGGAGAAGTCAGTCCGGAAGAACTTCAGGAGATTCATAATAAGATGGAAACGCTGCTGGGTCAGAAGGGAGCTTATCTGGATGCAATCTTCTACTGCCCTCATCATCCACACAAAGGATATGAAGGAGAAAGACCGGAATACAAGATTGAATGTGAGTGCCGTAAGCCCAAGCCCGGAATGCTGTTAGCTGCCGCTGAAAAATACAACATTGATCTGACACAATCCTGGATGATCGGTGACAGTGACAATGATATCGAAGCGGGTCAGGCTGCCGGATGTAGAGTTATTAAGGTGAATACGAATTCATCAGAACTAAGTTCCGCTGTCAAAATGATTTTGAATCAATGATACAGAAGGAGATGCAATAGAAAATGCTTGCAGAAAATATCAAGAAATACGCAGATGAGTTGATTACAAGATATCCTGTTCTGGCGGGAAGCTTTGAGGATATTTTAAAAGCATATGAAACCTTGGAGCAATCCTATGCTGCCGGTGGAAAGCTTCTGATCGCCGGAAACGGAGGAAGCTGCTCTGATGCAAACCATATCGTAGGCGAATTAATGAAAGGATTCTGCTCCAGAAGACCGCTGTCAGAGGAAATGAAAAAGAAGCTGATTGAAATTGATCGCGAGCAGGGGGCAGACCTCTCGGAAAAATTGCAGGAAGCACTTCCTACCATTGCCTTGGATAATCATAATGCATTGAATACAGCTTTTCTGAATGATGTAGACGGATATATGACCTATGCCCAACAGGTGAATGGCTATGCGGAAGCAGGGGATGTGTTCCTGGGAATCTCTACATCCGGGAACTCCAAAAACATTCTGTATGCGGCAATCACTGCAAAAGCGAAAGGCGCTAAAGTGATTGGATTGACGGGATGCACCGGCGGAAAATTGTTGGACATGGCAGATGTATGTATCCGGGTAGACGAAACAGAGACCTATAAGATTCAGGAATTGCACCTGCCGGTTTATCATTGTTTGTGTTTAATGCTGGAAGAGAGGTTTTTTGGTCTTTGAATTTTTGAGTGCTCTATTGTGCAGAGGATAACGGAATGAGAGAAAATATTTCCCCCCAAAAAATTGGTAATTCTTTTTTTGTATTTTTCTTATTATATATACTGACAATTATTGGAACAGAATGGATTAATTTTATTTTATATTTTTGTGGAGTTGAGATAAATGTAGGTATCGCAGAAGGCATATCATTAATTATATGTTTGGTTGTCTTTTGGATGAATAGAAAGAAAGTTGAAATATCGCCAGTGACTTTGGATTATCAAAAGCTAATCGGAATTTTTATTATTGCTGTTTTTGGATTCATCATGGCAGTATATCCGGATCAGTCTTTTGATACCTTTAATTATCATCTTATTGCGCAAAATCCCCATTTCGAAAATTATTTTACTGATGATTATGGATATGGAAATTTTCAAGTATGGGGATTTAGATTATCGGATCGTCTATTTTATTATTTTAGATGGTTGTTGGGTTATCGATTAGGAACATTATTAAATCCTATAGTACTGATTATTTCTTTTATTGAACTATATGAATTGATAGATTTTTTCTTTCAAAAAGCAGTGATAGACAAAGAAAAATTTATATATAAAGTGGTATGTAACAGAACAATATGGGCATTGGCAATTTTATTACCACTGGATGCAATGTTTATGTGTGGAACGTATTATGTGGATATTGTTGCCGTACCGATAGCAATAGAGATTTTATATCAACTACTTGCTTATGATAAAAATCAATCAACGTTGGACGTTGCATATTTTGCAATATTAAATGGCGCATGGGTAGGATTAAAACTGACTAATATTATATATGTAATTCCTTGTGTACTTATATATTTATTTTTTCATATTAAAGAGCTAAGAATAAAAGATTGGTTTTGTGCTGTCTTGGGAGGAATATATCCTTTCGGAATGTATCTGATATTTAACTATGTGTGTACAGGAAATCCGGTATTTCCCTATTACAATTCAATATTTAAATCAGTATATTTTTCGGCTAATAATTTTAAAGATGTTAGATGGGGTGGAACTAATTTATTAGAAAAAATTTTTTGGATTGTATATGCAGCGTTTAGACCATCTTATAGGCAAAGTGAGATATTTGATTTTGCTCCAGGTACATTAATAGTGGGCTTGGTTGGTACTGCTATTATAACGATTTTATTAGGTATTAATTTTTTAAGGGAAAAAAAGACTCAAGTCTCTACAGAATATATTATATTACTTTCATTGGCGATTAGTTCATCAATATTATGGGCAGTTACTACAGGATACAGTAGATATTTTATATTTGGAAAAATTTTGTGGGGAATATTGGCATTTATTTTTGTGTTATTTATGGTGAAAAGGTATCGCAATGCTATAGGGTATGTGCTTTCAATGGCTGCGTTCATAGGAATTGTTGTTTGTTTTACTATAAATATTTATTCTGCTGCATTAGGAAGAAACTGGTCATGGTCAGGAGTCTCATGGAGAACATTTTGCCAGCAGATCAGAAATGTATTCAGCGACAATGATATAAAGACTGACTATGGAATAGATGCAGATGCATATATATTAACAGACAATTCTACTATGGGGGTTGCGGAACTTATTGATGATTCATGTTATATGATAAATATAAACTATCCTAACAAAGAGGGTATTGATCCAAAGGACTATTATATTGATAAAATAAATAACGCAGATACTATTTATGATATTCATAAGAGAGATATTGCAGATATAGAGGAATATGTTCAGCAGTTAAACAATAATAAACTGTACGTCAATTCATTTAAAACAGTTGAGGTTGGGGCTGGTATATATGAACTTGTTATGGTTGATGCTGAGAGTGAAAATGGCAATTCTGTGTGGATATCTGCGCAAAAAGTATTGAGTTTAAAACCTTGTGAAGAGTCTGGGAAATATACTTTGTCATTTATATCTGGTCGCTATTATGACTGGGAAGATTCACCACAGGTGAAAATCAAAGTATTTAAATCAGATGGTGTGACAGAAACATTGATTAATGAAATAAAAGTGGATAATAATGACATTGATAACTTCGAACTAATGTGCTATTTAGACAAAGGAGATTTGATTATTATGAAAGCAGTTGATCAAGACGGAAATGAAATTGCCGATGAAGAGATAAATAAAGTCTTTGTTTTGAACACTGTGTTGGAGAAAAGGGATAGTGATTAAAATGGGGATAATAATTGATAAAAGGATAAAAAATGTTATAGCTTTTCTTATTACTTTTTTAGAAACGATATACATTTGTAATTTGATTCAACTATCTGAGAAAGAATTATTTTGGATTATATTTTTAGGGGGAGTGATTGTTAATTCTAAAATTTGTTTAGAAATAAAGAATGGGAAAAAACTTTACAGTTTATTGGCTCTTGCAATTTCGATATATATTTCTTTCGCTTTTTATAAATAAGTCCGGATGGTTTTCTTACATTAAAGAATCTGCTTATTTCTATATGTGGTGTTCCTTTTATTTGGATTATTCTTATATATATATTAAATAAGTTGAATGCATGCGAAACAAGAAATAATATCGGATTTTATAAAAGAGAAAAATTAAAGAAAAGCAAATGGATATTAATATCAATATTCATATTTGTGTGTTGGTTACCAGTATTGGTGATTAATTATCCAGGGATTATCATATCCGATTATACATGGCAATATTTTCAGGCGTTGGGTCAAAGTGAAATGACAAATCATCATCCGGTTATTCATACAATGATAATTCGTTTTTCACAATGGCTGAGTGGTGTTGTTTGTGGACAGATTTCTGCAGAAACGGCTGTTTTGATAAACAGTATTTTACAAATGATTATACTGTCGGGAATTATTGGATATGTTTTGAAGCAAATAGCCGAGCAAGCAGTGATGTGTTCAAGATATGTAAAAAGAATTTTGATTATAAGCGGATTATGGTATGTATTATTTCCAATGAATTCATTATTTAGCATATATATGACAAAGGATATAATTTTTTCCGCATGTTGCTTCCTATGGAGTTTTTTGCTTTACAGAGATATTAAGGAGTATGATGGCAATATAAAAAAGGACAATGATGGCAGGATAAAATCAATAATAGCAGAATCTGTCATAGCTGTACTTATTATATGTTTTAGAAGTAATGGTTTTATCATAGTGGTTGGAACACTCATTTTGGCAATTATATATAAAAGGAAATTGAAAAAGCTACATATTATATTAGGAATTGCTTTAACAGCTTGGATTATACAAATACCAATTTTAAATGCAGCTAAGATTCCTCAAACAGAATTGGTTGAAGCACTTGGCATACCAATTAATCAAGTAGCTAATGTAGTTAACCATAATGAAAGTCTGACTGAGCAAGAAAAAACCTTAATAGAAAATGTCATGTCTCTTGATACAATAAAAGAAACATACAATGTAAGATATTCGGATCCTTTAAAATTCAATTCAAAATTTAATGGAAGCGTGATAGAGGAAAATAAGGTCGAATATTTGAAACTATGGGTAGGCTTATTTGTTAAATATCCTAAAGATTATCTTGAGGCAAGCTTAAATTTAACTATTGGATATTGGTATCCAGGGGTCGACAAAGGCTGTATTAGTTATAATTATGATACGAGAACACAATTCTTTGATCAGCTTGGAATAGAACATTATTCTGTCAATACATTATATAAACATTTTTTAACTGCAGATGTTCGTCAGAATATATTTGAATCTGCTTTTTGGAGTCCGGGTTTGGCAGTAATGTTTTTGCTTATATTGTTACTATTATGTGTTGGACAGGAATTTTATAACTTGATATTCATGTTTTTACCAGCGATATTGGGATGGGTCTCTTTACTAATAGCGGCACCATCTTATTGTGAAACAAGATATGTTTATTTTGTATTTTTAATTTTACCAGTAATAATTGTATGTATGTTAATAGAAAAGGAGCAAAATTATGGACAAGATTGCAGTTTTGATACCATGTTATAATGAAAGCAAAACAATTGATAAGGTTGTAAGAGATTTTAAAAAGGCATTACCAGAAGCAACTATTTATGTATATGATAATAATTCGAAAGATGGTACGGATAAAATTGCAAAAAATGCGGGAGCAATTGTTAGATATGAGCATCAACAGGGAAAGGGAAATGTTATCAGAAGAATGTTTTCAGAAATTGATGCAGAATGTTATTTAATGGTTGATGGAGATGATACATATCCGGCAGAAGCAGCTTCGCAAATGGTGGATAAGATTCTGAATGATAAAGCAGATATGATAGTTGGCGATAGACTTTCATCTACCTATTTCGAAGAAAACAAACGTCCATTTCACAATTTTGGAAATTCTATAGTCCGGTGGAGCATTAATACATTATTTAAAAATGATATCAAGGATATTATGACTGGATATAGAGCTTTTAGTTATAGATTTGTAAAGACATTTCCGGTTTTATCAAAAGGATTTGAAATTGAAACAGAAATGAGCATTCATGCTGTTGATAAAAATATGTTTGTTGAGAACGTGATTATTGATTATCGAGATAGGCCAGAAGGATCAGAATCTAAACTAAATACATATTCTGATGGTATTAAAGTTCTGATGACTATTATGCGTTTGTTTAGAACTTACAGACCGGGAGGATTCTTTGGAGTAATTGCTAGTATTCTGGCTTTAATAGCCATAATCTTCTTTGTACCTATTCTTATCACATATTCCAGAACCGGATTAGTACCGCAACTCCCAACTTTGATTGTATGTGGTTTTGTCATGATTGCAGCGATTCAGTCGTTATTTGCAGGGTTGGTGTTGAAAACAATATATCAAAAGAATAGACAGGATTTTGAAATGGAATTATATCGGGTTACATCGGAAATGCAATTAAAAAGTGTAACAGATATGGGTAAAAAGTCGTAAAATTCATATAATTGCTAGGAAAAGCAATGAGAGGATAATAATGAAGAAGAAAATAGCATTCATTTTTTTTACATGTATCATGATTGTCAGTCAGAACATATACGCTTTGGCTGCAGGAATTGACTATGATGGCAATAATATTACGTTTGTAGAAGCAAATGAAAATACTAGTAGTGAAACTGAGGAGACTAATTCGATAAATATTGACGCCTTAGAGGGTATAGATTTTTTCAAGGAAGAAGGCCGGGAAAGCCAAAATATTGAAGACGGGGGATATGTACAAATACTATTTATAGCTATAAGGAGACAGCGTCATCTAATGGACTTACTTTTTCCGTGGAATGGAATGACCCTGTGTTAGGACAAGCTACTACATTCCATGTTTCTGCAACCGGCGGAAGTGGTACCTATTTATTCAGAATGGATGCCCCCAGTTATTCCAATCCCGATGAATGGGCCTTTGAATCAGTGGCTGATCCGAGCCGTGGAGAATGGATAAATTATACAGATTCCTGCAGCTCTTACGATTATAATTTTACAATGACTGCATCTGGTACTTATAATTTCAAATTTTATATCATGGATAAGACAGCAGGCGTCTACTATCTCCGAGTTAATACAAATATTCAAGTGACGGATGAAAAATATCCAAGTGTTAATAGTATAGTTCATTCAGCTGTTTCACAGTGCAATGCTCAAACAGATGGATCTGATTATCAAAAGGCATTATGGCTGCATGATTGGCTCCTGGATCAGCTAGAATATGATAATTCATTGAAATGGTCCTCGTCAGAAAGTGCATTAACGCGAGGTTTAGGTACTTGTCAGGCATACGAAAGCGCCTATTCAAAGCTGCTAACTGCTGCAGGTATTGAAAATAGCGAAACAAGGGATACCTATGATGGCCATACGTGGAATGCAATGAAACTTGATGGACAATGGTATCAGGTGGATTGTACATGGGATGATTCTAATGACAATTGGTACAATTTTGATCAAAGACATTTGTATTTTGGTCTGACAGATGAATTGATGGCTATAGCGCATCCGGGACATGCCAATATTTATACTGCAGATGGATATGCTACCCGCTCTACAGATTTAGCAGATAATTATTTTGTGAAAAGTGGAGATGCTGAAAATTGGGCAGAAACTTATAAAGATAGAATACAAACCCACTTAGATGCAATGGAAACAGAATTTGTGATTGATACAGATAATGCAAGCTATCCGTCAAGTATTTCTGGAATTCAAAATGGGATTATTGCGTATGCTTTAAATCAAAAGGTATGGGAAACTGCAAACCAGAATGTATTATTGCACGTAACAGGTGAGCCAAAGAGCTTTTTATTTGTGGTAACGTATTCTAAAATAGATCAAAAAGATGATGATATATCTGAACTTGATAAACTGGCCGCAGAGAATATCGGAGCAATAAAGGACGGGAGGTATGTTATCAAGTCCGCAATTAACCATAAATTCAGATTAGATGTAAGCGGAGGCTCATCAGAAAACGAGGCTAATGTACAGATATATTCAGAAAATGGCTCGAAAGCCCAGAGCTGGATAATCAGTCATGATGAAAAGGGATATGTGATTATTGCGAACGAAGGAAGCGGAAAAGTCCTTGATGTAAGTGGTGGAGGTACCGCGAATGGAACCAATATACATCAATACAGTTTTAACCAGACCTCTGCTCAAAAATGGATTGCCGTGAAACAATCAGATGGAAGTTTCGAATTCATATCAGCATTAGACCAGAATATGTGCATAGATTTAAGTGGTGCACAGACAGAAAATGGTTCCAATGTTCAGTTGTATGAATCAAATGGAACCAAGGCACAAAGGTGGTATATATCTGATTGATTTTTAAGAATTTTGGAACTTATAGATCAAAAGACTTTGAAATATAAAAAATAAGGATTAATGATATAGTGAAATCGTTTATAGCTGTTATACTGGAAAAAATATGAGAGGGTTATGGTTATATGGAAACTAAAAAGGAAAGAGACTATGCATGTGATTTGATAAGAATACTGGCTACATATATTGTTGTGGCAACTCATGTAAAGTTAGGATTTTGGGAAGATGATCATATAATCAGTACAAGATTATTCTTTGCATGTTTATTTGGTGATGGCGTTTCTATATTTTTTATTCTTTCAGGTTTTTTTATGTTTAATGGCACTACTTTTGGGAATAGGTTTAAAAAATGCGTTTTATCTATTGTGTTGCCAGCGTTTTTAGTAGCTATTGTGACACAAATTATTTATCCATGGATTTCTTCTAGTTCATTATGGGGAGGGATAACATTTTACATTCCTTGGAATGAAATAAACGTTTCAATATTACAACAAAACGCAGGGAATCTTCAGGGGTGCTTTCATTTTTGGTATATTTTTGCCTATATAAAATGGATATTATTTTATCCTTTGTTGAAATGGATTTGTCAGGAAGGAAAAGAACAGAACTTATGTAGGCGGTTGCTTATTATTTTACAGCTTATTTCAGTTCTCGTTAGCAATGCAAAACTATTGTATAATATTTCACTAAACACTTATTCTTTTTTTGATACATCCATTCTTTTGGGAATAATAGGTTTTGAGATAAGCTGCAAAAGAAATTCAATAAAAGGTAATTTGGTTATTCGTTTTGTGAGTTTGCTTACATTTATAGCCATTAATTTTGCTCGGTTAGTAGCACAGGAAAATTTATATTTTATTGATACAAATAATAGCACTTATTTAAATTGGGATAGCATATTCGGAATTCTATGTGCAACGGCAGCGTTTTGTTTTCTTTATTCATGGAATTTTGATAATATCAGTATAAGAACGAAGAAAATGATAAAATTCATAAGTGATAGAACATTTATCATTTATCTGTTCCATGTAATTGTCTATTTCAAGTGCAGTTCAATGGGACTTCAGGGTAAATTTATTCAACTGTGTTCTCAGAGATTAAACATTATTGGCGATACAATTTATAGTGTGTTGTATCCGTTATTTATTTTTGTAATCACTTTTGTAATTTCAATGTTAGTAAGTTTATTTATTAAAATGATAAAGAGTAAATTTAGATTAATTAGGATTTAAATACGAATTCAAGAAAAGTGTGAAAGGATAACGACAATAGTGATGGCACAGGAAGATATATTTGACAAGATTATGCATTTGCCGGGATTAAGGAAGACTGAAAGATTCTATAAAAAGAACAAAGAGGTGCTTTTATATTTGTTCTTTGGAGGGCTTGCATTTTTGGTGAGCATCGGCACATATGTATTGTTTAATGTATCCTGGGGGATGAATGAGTTAATAGCCAATATTTTTTCCTGGATTATTACAGTACTGTTTGCTTTTTTTACGAATAGAATATGGGTATTCCAATCAAGAACGAATGGCACAGGAGAATTTGTGAAGCAACTGTTTTTATTTTATGCAGGTAGAGTAATAACATTGATGGTAGAAGAGGTAATATTGTTAGTATTTATCACCTGGCTTGGCTTCTCTAGCGTATTTGTGAAAGTAATAGCCCAAGTAGTAGTAATTGTGTTGAATTATGTGATTAGTAAAATACTGATATTTAAACCGAAAAAGTTTAGTTGATTTCTTTCGAAGAATGCACATTATTCAATAAGGAACAATAATATAATAACTCCCCGTTCGTATATTTATGCCATAATAGTAATCACCAATGATTATAAATATTATAATACAAAAGGAGATGCTATTATGGCTACACTTGACCACTGGATAACTAATTATCTGAATGACTGTCGTTATCGAAAACACTTGGATGTTAAAACCCTACGGGCATATCGTTCTGACTTGAATGAGTTCACTACGTATATAGTGGATCAGGATGTCGATTTTCTGGATAAACATTCTATTTCCGCTTATGTGAACGATTTGCACAAAAACAAATCTCCTCGTACCGTCAAACGTAAAATTGCCAGTCTGCATGCTTTCTATCGTTATCTTGTCTATGAAGAACTGGTGGAATCGGATCCGTTCTACCGGTTGGATCTGACTTTCCGGCTTCCGTCACAGCTTCCCCGTTATATTCCGACTCATATGTTGAGAGATTTCTATGTTACACTATATGGAAATAACTCTGAGCGTCAGTCTGCTTTTAAGAAAAAATGCGCTTTGCGTGATATAGCGGTGATGGAGCTGTTGATTGCTTCGGGACTACGAATATCGGAACTCTATGAGCTTACTACCGATGCGGTGAATCTGGCAGAAAATGAAATCCGTATCCGCGGTAAGGGTAACAAGGAACGCATTATTCAGCTGACGGAACCTGTCACAATATCTGCATTAAATGAATATTTCAAGTCTTTTTCACAGGAGATTCAGGACACCGGCTTCTTTTTTATTAATAACTGCGGACGGCGCCTGACGGATCAGTCCGTTCGCAACATGATCAACCGGATTGCCGGAGAGGCATCGATTCCTCTTCATCTTACCCCACACATGTTCAGACATTCCTTTGCTACTTTTCTGGTGAATCAGGATGTGGACATTCGCTGCATTCAGGAGTTATTAGGGCACAGCTCTATAAAGACCACGGAAATATACACCCACGTGAACCTTGCTAAGCAAAAAGAGATTCTGGTAAATAAAAATCCCCGCAAGATGATATACTAGCATATGCATTAATAGAATAAGAAAAACCAAATGAAAAATGCAACTGTTCTTTCATAATAATATAGAGAAGTATATTAGGGATGTGAGAAGGAAGTGAGTTATGCAGGCAATGGGTAAAAGAACGGTAAGAAGAAACAAAGTAGTGTGGCAGGATGCCGTGATAGCAATATTGTTTGGAACTATTATTGTGGCAGGCATTCTCTGTGTTGCCCGGACGATATGGTCAGGGTATCACTTTTTGGACGATCATGAATTACTCCGTATGGAACAGAGTTTTTCACATGGGATGTCGCTGCATGATCTCTTAAGGGCATGGATAAAAAACGATATGAACCAGCGATTCCGCCCTCTTTATTGGATCGAAAGAGTGACAGGTAGTTACTTGATGGGAAGCAACCTGATGCTATGGAACATATGGACAGCTGTAAAGGGGATTTTAGCATTTGCTCTGTTATATCTGAGTGCCAGATATGTAAAAGCAGGCAGAACGGTAAGCCTTATTTTCCCCATGGTAATTATGTTGGGAACGCAGTTTACTCCCTGGTATCGTAGTGCCAACCAGGAGAGTACCGGATTATTACTATGCGCAGCGATACTTTGCCTGATAGCGGCACAATATGCTCATGGCAGGTATACAAGCTCCCTATTGTTATTCTGGTTATCTTATCCGGATTTGCAAAAGAAAGCTTTACTTTGTTTATGCCGGTGTTCCCGATGTTGAAGCTTTGGCTGGAATACTGGGATGGATGCGATGAAACCTGGCTGGGAACACGTAGAAAAGGGCGACTGCTCCGGTTGGTTAAGGAGAATCTGGCGGTATATCTTTGTATTCTGGCAGCATTTCTGATTAATATTTATATGATTTTGTTTCGTGTAGGAGTTGATCGGATCAGTTATGCCGGTTTTCATCAGGATACCGGTCTGAACCAATATTTGCATGGAATCAGTGACAGCCTGTTTGTGAATATGAAATGGAACACTGTGATAGCAGGACAGCTGATTTTTATGATACTTTTATGCTATCAGTTAGTAGAAAAATACAATATATGGAGATATGTGAGTCTATGTATAATTTTGTTTTGTACCATGGGAATACAACTGGTGGCTCACGCAAAAAGTGAAATGTGGGGCAGATATTTGTTCCCGTATATTATTGCCTATGCACTGCTGTTTGTGCTGCTGGGAAATTATATTTTCAGAAAAGACAGGTTTCGAAACAGCATTTATCAGGCTGTATTGCTGGTATTGTTGATTCTGACAGTGCCGGGAGCGGTGAGAGAAGCAAGAGATTATGCGAAGGATGGTGAGTGGATCCGGGAATATTTTCAATGTATTCTGGATAACGCGGGAGAGACAGATCGGATTGTGGGTGCTTTCGGAGATGAGGAGTTAGATCTGGCAACGGAATGCTGGTTGGAAGTTCATGACAGATCTCAGGCATATTCCAATGTGAACGGTGAATGGAAAAATACAGTCCAGTTAACAGATGCTTTAACAGGTGAGTGTTCATGGGAAGATGTGAAAGTGGTGACTTGTTACAGCTATGCGCAGGTCTATGTATTGTCGCTGATGGACGGTGTAACAGAGAATGATTTTGATTTCTACACATTTGGAAATTACATGGTCATGGTAAAAAAGTGATTTACGGACAGATATATTGCGAATGACTCCGTGAATCGAAAAAGATTACGAAAGAAGTACAAAATGAGTAATAGCATAATTTATTTTATACTGCCTTGCTATAATGAAGAGGAAAACGTTCCGATTTTTTATGAGGAAATGATGAAAAATTCCGCTTTTTTGGAGCAGGAAAAACTGGAGCTGGAAATTATTTATATTGATGATGGTTCCAAGGACAATACCGCAGCGGAGGTTCGGAAGCTTCACGAAAAGGATGAACGGGTGCATTTGGTGTCCTTTTCCCGCAACTTTGGCAAGGAAGCAGGAATTTATGCGGGCTTCCAGAAAGCAAAGGGGGACTATGTCGTGATGATGGACGCTGATCTGCAGGATCCTCCGTCCCTTTTACCGGAG
>ERZ857745.3959-NODE-3959-length-13457-cov-10.732353_pt1 | contig 13457 bp, 9 predicted proteins | sample MGYA00519699_ERZ857745 | MGnify/ENA primary metagenome ERZ857745 (study PRJEB31778, sample SAMEA3449357) | human gut metagenome | biome: human gut; feature: human-associated habitat; material: faeces | place: United Kingdom | collected 2010/2012 ...
CATATGCATTCTTCTTTTTCTGCTGACTCAGACACATCTATGGAAGATATGATCCATGAGGCGATCCGACGTAATCTCTCCGGCATCTGTTTTACAGAGCATCTGGATCCTGATTACCCACCCACACCGGATAATGAAACATTTGAGCTTGATCTGGACGGATACAGAGAGACGCTTTTCTCACTTCAGGAGAAATACCGTTCAAAACTGAATATACATTTCGGCATTGAACTGGGACTGCAGCCACATCTCGCCGATTCTTTGAACAAACTTCTTAAGACAATACCTTTTGATTTCGTGATTGGTTCTTCTCATGTGGTTCATGGTTATGATCCATATTATGGAGTGTTTTTTGAAAATCGTGAGGAATCCGCGTGTTACCGTGAATATTTTGAATCTATTCTTGAGAATCTTAACGCTTTTTCCGGAATGGATGTTTACGGGCATATTGACTATATAGTCCGCTATGGTCCGAATCAGAACAGAGAATATTCCTATGAACGTTATCAGGATATTCTGGATGAGATCCTGCGCACAGTCATTGACAAAAATCTCGGAATCGAGCTGAATACAGGTGGTTTTCATTATGGTCTCGGGGAACCGAATCCATGCCGTGCCGTCATCCGCCGTTATCGTGAACTTGGTGGCGAGATCATCACGGTCGGAGCCGATGCGCATGCTCCGGACAAAATTGCCTATGATTTTGACAAAGCTGCCGCCATACTTGCAGAAAGTGGCTTTAAATACTATACTGTATTCCAAAACCGCAAGCCGGAATTTATTAAATTATAGCTATTAATTAATTTTCAGATAAAGATACAAAAGGAGGCTATTTATTATGGCAAAAAAACGTCTTCAGAAAAAGCGTGAAGCTGCCAGAGCTTCTGCGGCACAGACTGCCGCACCAAAAGCAGAACCCATCAAAAAAGTAACTAAAACTGTCGAACCGTTAAAAGTGGAGACTAAGAAAGTTGAGCCGGTTAAGGTGGAAACCCAAAAAACTGAACCAATTAAAGTTGAGACAAAAAAGACCGAACCGGTTAAAGTTGAAACCAAGAAGGCTGAAGCTGTCAAAGTCGAGACAAAAAAGACTGAGCCGGTTAAAGTTGAGACTAAGAAAACCGAGGCTGCTAAAGTCGCGACGAAAAAGACTGAGCCGGTTAAGGTGGAAACCAGGAAAACCGAGGCTGTCAAAGTCGAAACTGCAAAATCCGAACCGGTCAGACTTGAAAACAAACGCGACGACGACCGCATCTACTGCGAGCGTCTTGCCCGCCATCTCGACGAACTGAAATGGCTCTACTGTGAACTGTATCAGGACAATCCATATGTCACGATGCACCTGAACGATCTTCTGAAAGTACTCAAGAAGTTCTACGACATGCGTGGCGATGCACTGAAAGAATCTGATCTGAAACGTGAAAAAGATCCGACATGGTACAAGCGCAATGATCTTACCGGTATGATGATGTATGTCAATGCATTTGCCGGTACTCTTTCCAATCTGGAATCCAAACTGGATTATGTTCAGGAATGCAATGTTAATTATCTGCATCTGATGCCGCTTCTTGACTCCCCGAAGGGACGCAGTGACGGCGGTTATGCGGTTGCTGATTTCCGTAAAGTCCAGGAAGAACTCGGAACCATGGATGATTTTGCAGATCTGACTGCTGCCTGCCACAAACGTGGCATTAACGTCTGCCTGGATTTCGTCATGAACCATACATCCGAAGATCACGAATGGGCAAAACGTGCCCGAAATGGAGAAAAAGAATATCAAGACCGTTACTTCTTCTTTGACAACTATGATATTCCTTCTTTATATGAGCAGACCTGCCCGGAAGTTTTCCCTACTACTGCACCTGGCAACTTTACCTGGCTGGAAGATCTTCATAAACATGTTATGACTACCTTCTATCCTTATCAGTGGGATCTGAATTACCGCAATCCGATTGTTCTCAATGAAATGATCTTTAATATGCTGTATCTTGCCAATCAAGGTGTGGATATCGTTCGTCTGGATGCTGTACCATATATCTGGAAACAGCTTGGAACCAACTGCCGCAATCTTCCACAGGTTCACACCATTGTACGTATCATGCGTATGGTCTGCGAGATTGTATGCCCGGGCATACTTCTTCTCGGAGAAGTTGTTATGGCTCCTGAAAAGGTTGTTCCATACTTCGGAACTGTCGAGAAACCAGAATGCCATCTGCTGTACAATGTAACAACTATGGCAAGCACCTGGCACACAGTTGCAACCAAAGATGTTTCTCTGCTGCGCCGCCAGCTGGATATCATCTCAAACCTTCCAAGAGACTACGTATTCCAAAATTATCTCCGCTGCCATGACGATATCGGATGGGGACTGGATTATGAATATCTGGAAAACTTCGGTATTCAGGAAGTACCTCATAAGAAATACCTGAATAATTTCCTTACAGGAAAATATCCGAATTCATTTGCACGAGGAGAACTTTATAACGATGATCCACGTCTTGGTGATGCAAGACTCTGTGGAACTACTGCTTCTCTCTGCGGTATTGAACGTTTTGGATTTGAAGGAAATCAGGAGGGTGTAGACAAAGCTGTCCGTTATGACATTACCCTGCATGCATTTATGCTTTCCCAGTCCGGTATCCCGGTAATTTACAGTGGTGACGAGATCGGTCAGGTAAATGATTATACTTACAAAGATGATCCGGAAAAAGCTGCCGATTCCCGTTATCTCCACAGAGGAAACTTTGACTGGAAACTGGCTGAAAACCGTCATGATCCGGCTACTGTACAGGGCAAACTCTTCCCTGCACTTGATAAGCTGGAACATATACGTACCAGTCACAGCGTATTTAACAGCAATGTACCGTTTCATACCATCGACACATGGGATAATTCAATTCTTGCTTTTGTACGTGAAAATGATGAAGAGAAATTTATCGGAATCTACAACTTCAGCGAAAACGATAAAGTAGCCTGGATCAATGAGGAAGACGGCATGTACACAGACCTCATTTCCGGCCGTGAACTGGAAGCCAAAGGCGTGCAGATTCCGGCATTTGGATGCTACTGGCTGTGCAGAAGTAAGAAATAAACGTTTTCCATAAAACTATGCCAAAAGGCTCTGGTCGTAATGATAATGACCAGAGCCTTTCTTAATGTCTTATTGTTAATATCCTATTCTGGATATCATATATTCTATTTACGAAGTTTGTCGATGAATCCGGTAAAGCGTCCCGGTTTTTCCTGATCCAGCGAACGGGCATAAATGCCTTTCAGCCAAACCGTGATCACATCGATCAGTACCGGTGCAAATGTCATCAGTATAAATACAAGGATGATCATGCCGAAGTCCAGAGAACCAAGCGAAAGCAGTTTCTGGAAAATAACAGCCGCTGCAAAGAAAATAAACTGCATACCGTAGATAATCACCTTGCGATACGTATTAAGCGGTGCATAGACTGTTTTTAATGCTGCCATGTAATTCCATCCTGTCACAAGGACGCATGCGGTATTCAGCATTGCCATAGAATGATATACATTCTGGCAGACAAGCATTACTGCAAATACACAGAATGTGATCGTAATCGCTGCCGGAAAAGCATTGATAAATACATGTCGTAAAAACGTATGGTCAATCTTTTCGTAGTTATTCTCCTGTGCAAGAAGAAATGTCGGAATACCAACCGCACATGCACTGATCAGTGACATCTGAATCGGCTCGAACGGATATGCATTTCCGAAAAAGATCGTCAGCAGAGACAACATAACAGAAAACATCGTCTTGATCAGGAACATCGATGCTGCTGTACGAATGTTGTTTACAACTCTTCGCCCCTGATTTACGATATGTGGCATGGAAGCAAAGTTTGAATCCAGAAGTACCACATTCGCAATATTCTTTGCCGCATCACTGCCCTGCGCCATTGCAATACTGCAGTCCGCTTCTTTCAGGGCAAGTACGTCATTGACACCATCACCGGTCATCGCAACTGTATGCCCCTGAGACTGCAATGCCTGGACCATTGCTTTCTTCTGCTGTGGTGTCACACGTCCGAACACGCTGTACTGTGCCACTGCATCCTGTAATTCTTCCTCAGTTGTCAGTGTTGTCGCATCTACATAGCTGTCCGCATTCTTAAGTCCGGCACGTCTCGCAATCGCAGCAACTGTCACCGGATCATCACCGGAAATTACTTTCAGGTCGACTTCCTGGCTGTCAAAGAAAGCCAACGTATCCGGTGCTTCTTCACGAATTACATCGGTAAGAAGCATCAGAGCCAGCGGTTCCAGTCCTTCCGGAAGTTCTGTCCCTTCCGCATTCTGAGAACTGTGTGCAAGTACAAGCACTCGCAGGCCTTCTTCTGCATAAGCCTGACATTTCTCCGTCAGTTCTTCATTATCCTCCGGAAACAAAAACTGCGCTGCTCCCATCAGATAAGTGCCTTTTTCTTCAAAAACGGCACCACTGTATTTACGGTCAGAAGAGAACGGAACCACATGTTCCGGCGTCATGTCCTGCTTTGCCGGAAAACGCTTACGAAGTGCATCGATAGTCGCATTCTGATCTTTAAGCACGTACATCATATTGCCCATGATGACGTCAATTTCTTCCATGAATGCAGAATCTGTCTGTACCTGCTCTTCTGCCTCCGTGCTTTCTGCGGACTCAAACTCTGTCGCAGCTGTCTCAACTCGTCCTGTACTTACATATGGTTCCACACGCTCTACACACATGGTTCCTTCTGTGATCGTTCCGGTCTTGTCCAGACAGAGCGTATCGACTCTTGCAAGTGTCTCGATACAGTAGAGTTCCTGTACAAGTGTCTTTTTGTTTGCAAGTACAAGAGCACCGAGGGTCAGTGCAACACTGGTCAGAAGGACAAGTCCCTCAGGAATCATTCCCAGGACTCCGGCTACCATGCTCACTACGGAGTCTCTGAATGTATCGCCTACGATATAATACTGCTTATAAAACAGCAGTGCACCGAGCGGCACAATAATAATACTGATAACTTTCAGGATCGCATTCAGGGAATTTTTCAGTTCGGAATTGTGTCGTTTAAATTCCTTTGCTTCGCTGGTGATCTGTGCTGCGTAATTATCCTTTCCTACATGAATGATCTGACAGCACGCTTCTCCTGATGTTACAAAACTTCCGGAAAAAAGTTCGTCTCCTTCATTCTTCGGAAGATTATCCGATTCTCCTGTAAGTAATGATTCGTTTACTTCCAGGCTGCCTTCGAGTATACGGGCATCTGCCGGCACCTGATCACCGGTCTTAAGACAGACCACATCATCAAGTACCAGTTCTTCCGTCGGAACGGTCCATTTCTGTCCTTCACGGATAACAACAGATTTTCTGGCTGTAAGAATTGCCAGCTTATCAATTGTTTTTTTAGCACGGATTTCCTGAGCAATACCAATCAGCGTATTAATGATAATGATACATACAAAAAACGCATTCTTGTAAGAGCCCACCAGGAGAACCAGTACCAGAAGTACAAGGTTCAGAAAGTTGAAAAATGTCAGTGTGTTTTCTCTGACGATCTGCTTATAGGTTCGGGTATTCGGATTTTCATCTGCATTGACCTTCCCCTCTGCAATTCGTGCATTTACCTGTTCGTCTGTAAGTCCTGTCAACTTTTCACCTCACAATCAGCCACAGTTATTAATACTCTTCTTCCTCTTCTCCTTCGCTGATATCAGACTTTGGTTTGTCCAGACCTTCGATTACAATGCCGTGTTTCTGTGCATAATCCCACAGTGCAGCGTGGATTGCTTCCTCTGCAAGAAGTGAGCAGTGTACTTTTACCGGCGGAAGTCCGTCCAGAGCTTCCATAACAGCTTTGTTTGTAATCTGCATTGCTTCTTCGATAGTCTTACCTTTTACCATTTCTGTAGCCATACTGCTTGTTGCAACAGCTGCACCACAGCCGAATGTTTTGAATTTGCATTCTTTGATGATATGTGTCTCATCGTCGATATCAAGGAACATTCTCATGATATCTCCGCATTTTGCATTACCAACAGTTCCTACACCGCTGGCGTCTTCGATTTCTCCTACATTTCTCGGATGCTGAAAATGATCCATTACTTTTTCGCTGTACATAATATTTAATTCCTCCTGTTATTGTCTTTTATCTACCGTAAACACTATTTAGATTCTGTTATTTACTTCTGGTTTTTCATGAAGTCTTCATACAGTGGAGACATACTTCTCAGATACTGTACGATTTCTTTCAGTTTATCTACTGTAAAGTCCAGATCTTCTTTGGTTGTCTCTTCACTTAAGGTAAGTCTCAGAGAACCATGTGCGATCTCATGAGGCAGTCCGATTGCCAGAAGTACATGAGACGGGTCAAGAGAACCGGATGTGCATGCAGATCCGCTTGAGCCGCAGATACCGTTCTGATCAAGCATCAGAAGCATGGATTCACCTTCGATGAACTGGAAGCTTACGTTAACGTTGTTTGGAAGTCTCTTCACTCTGTCACCGTTCAGTCTGGAGTATGGGATCTCGGTAGTAAGGCGATTGATCAGGTAATCTCTCAGTTCGATTTCTTTTTCGGTACGTTCTTTCATGTTTTTCATTGCACGTTCTGCTGCTGCGCCATATCCTACGATTCCCGGAACGTTTTCTGTACCGGCACGACGTTTACGCTCCTGTGCACCGCCGTGTACGAAGGATTTGATTTTTACGCCTTTACGGATATAAAGGAAACCGATTCCTTTTGGTCCGTTGATCTTGTGTCCGCTTGAGCTCAGCATATCAATGTTGCATTCGTCTACATCGATCGGAACCTGGCAGAATGCCTGTACTGCATCTGTATGGAACAGAATGCCGTGTTCTCTGGCAATACGTCCGATCTCTTTGATCGGCTGGATAGATCCGATCTCATTGTTTGCAAACATTACGGAAATCAGAATGGTCTCCGGTGTGATTGCTTTTTCCAGTTCGTCCAGACGTACGATACCATTCTCATCTACGTCAAGATATGTGATCTTTGCGCCTCTTTCTTTTTCGAGGTATTCACATGTATGAAGAATAGCATGATGCTCAATCTTTGTTGTAATAATGTGATTTCCTTTTGATTTGTATGCTTCAAAAGTAGCCTTCAGTGCCCAGTTATCCGCTTCACTTCCACCTGCTGTAAAATAAATTTCTTCTTTTTTTGCATTCAGAACATCCGCGATCTGCTGTCTTCCCTTTGTCACTGCTTCTTTGCTCTTCTGGGCAAAATCATAAATACTGGACGGATTTCCATAAAATTCAGAAAAATACGGAAGCATTGCATCAACGACTTCCGGTGCAGTTTTTGTTGTGGCTGCGTTATCCAGATATATTAATTTACTCATATTTTTTCCTCCTGCTTAAAAAATGAATTTTACATTTTTTCTTTTTGTTTTTTCCGGCTTTCTTCTATCAACTGATCCAGCATCATGGTATCTACCGCCTGTGTGATACTGTCGTTGATTCGTTTCCATACATATTTCGTCACACATATATCGTGATTCTCACAGCTGCTCTCGTCTTCCATGCCGGAACACTGTGCCGCTTCAAGACTTCCCTCAAGGACTCTCAGGATATCGCCGACAGAGATTTCTGCCGCCGGACGTCCCAGACGATATCCGCCTCCGGCACCTCTGGTGCTTTCCACCAGACCTGCCTTCTTAAGTTTCGCCATAAGCTGTTCGAGATAGCTGTCCGAAATATTCTGCCGACTCGCGATACTCTGGATGGAAACGGCTTCTGTTTCACAATGCAGCCCAAGATCGATCAGTGCTTTCAGACCATATCTTGCTCTTGTTGACAGTTTCATCCACTCACCTCTTTAATTCCCAGTATTTTCGTCGGATTTATTTCAAGTCATACTTTAGCAGAAAGAAATCGGTCTGTCAAGGAGGTTTTACGCATATACTGACAAAAAAACAATCAGGTCTTTTTTATGTCAAAAAAGCATTTTTTTGCAGGAACTTTTCTACTGTCCACGGTCGGTGTCATCAGCCGGATCATGGGCTTTTTCTATAGGATATTCCTCTCTCAGACGATTGGTTCCAGAGGAATCGGTCTGTACCAGCTTGTCGTTCCACTTCAGCATATGGTACTTGCAGTAACAACCTCCGGAATCCAGACTGCTCTCTCACGCACAGTTGCCTCCCAGACTGCTTTAAAGAAGAAAAAAGAAGCAGTCGATTCTTTTTGTGTCGGCACACTTTTTGCGCTCGGGCTTTCTCTTGCAGCTATGTGGATCTTTTACACTTTCGCCGGCTGGTTTGCCGGAGAGATTCTGAAAGAGCCGGAAACTGAAGCACTGATCCGAATCATGGCATGCAGTTTTCCATTTGCCTCCCTGCATGCCTGCATCAGCAGCTATTATTTCGGGCGAAAAAGCGCCTGTTATCCGGCATGTACCCAACTCATCGAGCAGACTGTGCGCGTCCTCTCTTCCTATATACTTGTAAAAATCTTTCTATCCCGTGGTATTGCTGTTACCGCCCGGATTGCCGCTCTGGGAGCTCTTACAGCAGAATTTGCTGCTGTTTTATCCTCGTTGCTTTTTTTAAGTCTGCATCTTCATGCAGAAAATTATTCTTTTTTCCATATAAATGCACCCTTTCGCAAACTCTCCGAAATTACTGCCACAGCCTTTCCGCTGACGCTGAACCGTCTGCTTCTCTCGCTTCTCGCCGCGATCGAAGTCGTGCTGATTCCACAGCGATTGCGTATGTATGGCTTTTCCCAGAGTAATGCTCTGAGTCTGTATGGAATTTTTACAGGCATGGCGCTTCCCTGCATCCTGTTTCCGTCCACGGTCACAAATTCCGCTGCCGTCATGCTCACACCGTCTGTCGCAGAATTGCAGGCGCTCGGAGCGCACCGGCGTATCCGCTATATAGCCAGCCGCACCTGTACTGCCTGTTTTCTGACGGGTGCCGCCTGCACGGGGCTTTTTTATTTTTTCGGCCCGTTTGCAGGTGAACTTCTGTTTCATGAAGCTACAGCCGGAACCTGTATCCGTACGCTTTCCTTTGTCTGTCCTTTTTTGTATACAAACATCATGCTTACAAGCATCCTTAACGGCCTGGGGAAAACCGGAGCAACGCTGCTTCACAATGCAACAGGAAGCCTTATCCGCATCCTGTTTGTATTATTTACAATTCCACTGATTGGTATACGTGGGTATCTTTACGGATTGCTGCTCAGTGAAATGCTCTTAAGCATTATGCATATTTATACACTTTATCATACAAAATCCTGAAGATTTCGACAAAATACGTACCTTTCTCTATCGACAATTACTTAACAATCATATATAATAAATCTGATATGTCCAATTGAAAACGCATTGGACACGAGGAGGAAAATATGGGATTCACTTTTTTAAAGAAACTGCCTACACCTGCCGAAATACGTAATCAGTATCCCATTGATACTGCCATTCAGGAATTAAAGGCAAAAAGAGATCAGGAAATCCGTGATGTTTTTACCGGGAAATCCGATAAATTTCTTGCCATCATCGGACCTTGTTCTGCGGACAACGAAGATGCTGTATGTGACTATCTTCTCCGTCTCCGCAAAGTTCAGGAAAAAATTGAGGATAAAGTTCTGATCATTCCGAGAGTTTATACAAATAAGCCACGTACAACAGGCGAAGGTTACAAGGGTATGGTTCACCAGCCGGATCCGGAAAAAGCTCCGGATATGCTTGCCGGTCTGATTGCCATCCGTAAGATGCACATCCACGCCATCCAGGAAAGTGGTTTCACCTGTGCAGATGAAATGCTTTATCCTGAAAACTACCGTTATCTTTCCGACATTCTCTCTTATGTCGCTGTAGGTGCACGTTCCGTAGAAGATCAGCAGCATCGACTTACCGTCAGCGGTATGGATGTACCTGCCGGAATGAAAAACCCGACCAGTGGTGACTACAGTGTTATGCTCAACTCTGTTGTTGCAGCTCAGGGATCTCACCGCTTTATCTACAGAAGCTGGGAAGTTGAAACAGCCGGAAATCCTCTGGCACATACCATTCTTCGCGGTGCCGTAAGCAAACACGGAGAGGCGATTCCGAACTACCATTACGAAGATCTCCGTCTTCTGTGGGAAAAATATCAGGAAAAAAATCTGCAGAATCCTGCTGTCATCGTTGATACCAACCACTCCAATTCCAACAAACAGTATGAACAGCAGGTTCGTATTGCAAAAGAAGTTCTCCACAGCCGTATGGTCGATCCGGAACTTCACAAACTGGTCAAAGGCTTCATGATTGAAAGTTACATTGAGCCAGGCAACCAGAAGATCGGTGGTACACATATTTACGGAAAATCCATCACAGACCCTTGTCTTGGATGGGAAGAATCCGAAAAACTGCTTTACACAATCGCGGAAATGTGCTGATAAATCAGCAAAAGGACCTGCTATTCGGCAGGTCCTTAATTATGATTCAATGTCTCGGGTGTGCTTTCATATACACATCTCTCATCTTCGAAACGTTCAGTCCCAGATAAATCTGTGTCGATGAAACATCTGCATGTCCCAGCATTTCCTGTACACTCTTTACATCCGCCCCGTTCTGCAGCATATGTGCCGCAAAAGAATGGCGAAGTGTATGCGGTGTGATATCTCTGTGGATTCCGGCATCTGCCGCATATCCTTTCAGTACTTTCCAAAATCCCTGTCTGCTCATGGATTTCCCGGAGCAGTTCGTAAACAGTGCACTCTCATTTGTATCTTTTGTAAAAAAGCCTCTGGAATGCTCCATATATTGCAAAATCGCATTACGGCTGACATTTCCGATCGGGATGATACGTTCTTTGTCACTGTCATGGCATACCACATAGCCCATCTGCAGATTGATATCTGTAGTCCTGAGATGAATCAGTTCGCTGACACGCATGCCCGTTGCATACAGAAGTTCCATCATCGCATTGTCACGGATGCCCTTCGGTGTGCGGATATCCGGCTGTTTCAGCAGACGGTCTACTTCCTCAACAGAAAGGATCTCCGGCAGTTTCTTCTCAATCTTCGGTGTATGTAATGCCTCTGTCGGGTCTTCTGCTACAATTCCTTTTTTTAGCAGATAATGATAAAGAGCCCGGATTGACGCAATATTTCTTGAAATCGTCGATGCCGCCAGATTTTCACTTTTTATTTTATTTAAATATCCCTGCAGATCTGTACAGGTCACTTCCGAAAAACTCGCAAGATCCTGTTCCTGTAAATATCGAATCAGTTTTTTCAGGTCACGTTCATACGACACTTCTGTATTTTTTGAGGTATTTTTCGTCTCATGTAAATATAAAATGAAATCCTCGACTACTCTTTCCATTCTGCTTCATCCCAACTCTGTTTCTACATATTTTTCCTGAAAATGTATCTGTATTATACTGATTATTTTACATAAAATCAAACACTATTTTTGCATAAAAAGCCTGCAAAACAGGCATTTTCGACATCTTCCACCAAATATCGAGATTTTATTGTAAACCACCACCACATCTGGTAAAATCCACTCAAAAAATTTTTAAATTTTTTATCAGGATTTCTGTGATTTTCGGATTACAATATACTTCCAGAAAAATCCCCGCCAGCCAGAGTGCCGCGCATAACAGCATTCTCAGAAGATATCCTGTAATCTGTCCTGCTGAAAAAGAACGGTTCTTCCACAGTCTTTTTGAACAGCTGTAAATCTGTTCCAGTCCGATAAACATGCATGGCAGATACAGAAGATACTGGGGAAAAAGAAGTCCTGCACCGATCAGGCCTCCATTCAGACCAAACTGCAGCACTGATACAGTGAGCAGCATTCCAATCAACACGCCTCCCGCAAGCATTCCCATGATGGCCAGTGGCATTCCGAATATCGTCACACCGCTGCATGCCGCAAGCAGAAAGATTCCACCTCTCATCTTGAGTACCTGCCAGAAATACTCTGCACTGTTATCTCCTGCCAAAATCCCCATAAGATACATAGATGATGCGGTGCTCTGACGCCACTGCGTCCGGTAAATAAAATTCGGTAAAATCACTCCGATCAGAAATCCCATTCCAAATAAAAACTGACCCGGATATTTTTTTCTTTCATAAACTCCAATTTCACGATTCATTGCCTCACCCCGTATCAGTTTACGAACACGTAAGTATGAATAGAACCAAAAGCCAAAGTCTCTTCTAGATACATACATTTTATGTAATAGGAACATTACGGAGTAATTTCCTATTACATAAAAAAGAGTATGACATCCTGTATGGACATCATACTCTTTTGAACTTTCACGTTTATGTTTCAGAAAGAATTATTTCGCGTAATCTACTGCACGGCTCTCACGGATTACATTGACCTTGATCTGTCCCGGATATTCCAGTTCAGCTTCGATCTGTTTGGAAATATCACGTGCCAGCAGAACCATATCTGCATCGTTTACCTGTTCCGGTATTACCATTACACGAATTTCTCTGCCTGCCTGAATAGCAAATGACTTGTCAACACCCTTGAATTCATTTGTGATATCTTCAAGCTGTTTCAAGCGGTTGGTATAAGTTTCCAGTGTCTCACGTCTTGCACCAGGTCTTGCTGCAGAAATTGCATCAGCCGCCTGTACAATGCATGCAACCAGAGACTCCGGTTCCACATCTCCATGATGAGAAGCAACTGTATTGATAACAACTGCTGACTCTTTGTATTTCTTACAAAGATCCACACCAATCTGGATATGTGATCCTTCTACTTCATGGTCAATAGATTTACCGATATCATGAAGCAGTCCGGCACGTTTTGCCATGCGGACATCCGCTCCGATTTCTCCTGCAAGAAGTCCGGAAAGCTGTGCTACTTCGATAGAATGTTTCAGTGCATTCTGTCCATAGCTGGTACGGAATTTCATACGTCCAAGAAGTTTCAGAAGCTCCGGATGAATACCATGAACACCAACGTCCATTGCTGCATTCTCACCGTCTTCACGGATCTGTGCTTCTACTTCTTTCTGTGCTTTCTCTACCATTTCTTCGATTCTTGCCGGATGGATACGTCCGTCAACGATTAATTTTTCCAGAGCAACTCTGGCAATCTCACGTCGAATCGGATCAAATGCTGATAAAACTACTGCTTCCGGAGTATCATCGATAATGAGATCAACACCTGTCAGTGTTTCAAGGGTACGAATGTTACGTCCTTCACGGCCGATGATTCTTCCTTTCATCTCATCACTTGGAAGCTGTACAACAGAAATTGTAGTTTCGGAAACATGGTCTACTGCACATTTCTGGATTGCATTTACCACGTATTCCTTTGCCTTCTTACCGGCATCTTCTTTCGCGCGGCTCTCAAGCTCTTTGTAGAGTCTTGCCACGTCTACTTTGACATCGTCTTCTACACTTCTGAGCAACTCGTCTTTTGCCTGATCGGAGGTCAGACCGGAAATTCTTTCCAGTTCCTGTACTCCTTTTTGTTCAAGTT
>ERZ857745.3967-NODE-3967-length-13431-cov-3.165819_pt1 | contig 13431 bp, 10 predicted proteins | sample MGYA00519699_ERZ857745 | MGnify/ENA primary metagenome ERZ857745 (study PRJEB31778, sample SAMEA3449357) | human gut metagenome | biome: human gut; feature: human-associated habitat; material: faeces | place: United Kingdom | collected 2010/2012 ...
TCCTATTCTCGGATAACTTAATCCGTAATAACCGTGCCCGCGGTTCCTTGTTCAGCACGCCTCGGCAAACGGTCGTAGAGAATAATGTTTTCGATCATACCTCGGGGACGGCGATCCTGCTGTGCGGTGATTGCAATGGTTGGTTCGAGACCGGCGCTTGCCGGAACGTGTTGATCCGTAAGAATAAGTTCATCAACTCCTTGACGAATATGTTCCAATTTACGAACGCTATTATCTCTATTTATCCCGAAATCCCGGATTTAGCGTCGCAAAGGAAATATTTCCATAGTGATATCGTGATCGACGCGAATGAGTTTATCACGTTCGACAGACCTTTGGTATACGCCAAGTCCGTGGACGGGTTGGTCTTCACGAATAATATTGTCAAACAAAATAAGGAATACCCAGCCTTCCATTGGAATAACCATCGTTTCTATTTCCAGCGGGTGATCCATTCGAAAATAGAGAACAACTATTTTGATGAAGGGTTTATCCGGGAGAGGGATGTCTTAGAGGAAAATAACGGATATGATATATAGGAAATTAATCGTCTTGGTAAGCCTTTTGATAGGCTTCGTAAACATTGCGTTCGCCGGCGTTGGTGATCTCGATACGTTAAACGTACGTTCTCAAGCCCCTGTCAAGGAGAGAATGCCTGTCATCGCCTATAAGTTTAACCCGAAAAGCTTGATTCTTCCGGCCTCATTGATAACGGTGGGAGCCGTAGGCACGGCGATCGACGGGATGAATGACTTTCACCTGTTTTCCCGGAAAGATTCCGTGAAGCAAATCCATATCGACAATTACTTGGAGTGGGGAATGCTGGGTTGGGTATTTGTCTGCGACCTTATGGGAAAAGAGAAGCATAACTGGGTGGACCAACTTTGCTTGGTTGCTTTAGCGGAGGGGATGAACGGATTGATGGTGCATGGACTGAAGAACTGGGTAAATGAGCCTCGCCCGGATGGGGCGCCTTATTCGTTTCCTTCCGGACATACCTCGAATGCTTTCTTAGGGGCGCATATGGCTTATAAGGAATTTAAGGATAGCTCGCCTATACTCGCTTACTCGGGTTATGCGATAGCGGCGTTCGTGGCGGGTACAATAACAGGCATTGGGTGGCGGATGTAGTAGCCGGCGCGGGTTTCGGGATCTTGTCGGTAGAGTTATCGTATCTGATCTATTTCCCGATTCGTAACGCTATCGCCCGGCGGATCAATCGAAATGTGAAGAACTGCCCGATCGTGGCCGCTCCGGTATTCAGTTCGAATATGGCGGGATTCTATCTGACTTATCAATTTTAATGCGTCTTATGGATCAAGCGCATGTCGGCTTATAGAGACTGGTTGATGCGCAAAAGCTCCTCTATATGCGTGCGGTCATTGCTGAGGCGTGGGATCTTGTGTTGGCCGCCTAATTTACCTTTCTGCTTGAGCCATTCATAGAAAGCACCGTCGTGGGCGATAACGATTTCCAGCGGTTGAAGGGAGATCTCTTTATACCGCTTCGCCTCATAGTCCGAGTTCAGCTTTTGTAAGTTCTGATCTAATAAAGTGGCGAATTCATCGAGAGATTCCGGTTTCTTGTCAAACTCGATAAACCATTGGTGCCGTCCTTTTGCCTTATCCAGCATAAAGAGTGGGGCGGCGGTATATTCTTTTACTTTCGCCCCGGTTCGTAGGCAAGTCATGGCGATCGCCTTATCGGCGTTATCCACCATTAGCTCCTCGCCGAAGGCGTTGATAAAGTGCTTGGTACGTCCGGAGATAACGAATTTATGAGGAAATAACGAGGTGAAACGTACCGTATCCCCGATCTGATAGCGCCATAATCCTCCCGAGGTCGTGATTACCATCGCGTAGTTTTTCCCGGTCTCTACCGATTCCAGCGGCAACACGGTCGGATGGGCGCTACCCACCTCGTTCATCGGGATGAACTCATAGAAAATACCGTAATCCGGCATCATAAGCAAACTGGGGTCTGCCGGATCGTCTTGCAGCCCGAAGAAGCCCTCGGATGCGTTATAGGTCTCCATATAATGCATCTTATTCGATGGAATCAAGGTTTTATATTGCTCCCGGTAAGGCTCGAAACTGATTCCCCCATGGAAGAAGACCTCCAGATTAGGCCATACGTCCGTAAGATATTCCTTACCCGTTTTTTTCAATACGGCCTTGATCAAGACCAACATCCAAGAAGGAACACCGGATAGGCTGTTTACATCCTTATTCCAAGTGTTCTCCACGATCGCCTTGATCTTGCTTTCCCATTCATCCATTAGGATAATGGGTTTCTTGGGGATGCGTATTAAATTGACGAGCGGATTGAGATTTTGAAGTAATACGGCGGATAAGTCGCCTTGATGAGCCTCGGAGTTTAGCGGGGAAGGGCTATGGCTACCGCCCAATATCAAGCCTTTCTTGGAGAAGAAACGGCTTTCTGGGTTGTTCCGCAGATAGATGGCCACGCAATCAAAGCCGCCTTTATAGTGGCAACCCTTTAATATCTCGGGGGTGACGGGCAGGAATTTACTTTTGTCGTTCGTGGTCCCGCTACTCTTAGCGTACCACCGCACCACCGAAGGCCAGAGAATATTCCTTTCTCCGTTTATCATTCGGGTGACATACGGCTTTATCTCGTCATAAGTCTGTAAGGGAAGACGTTGGCAGAAGTCAGAATAAGAGCGAATGCTTTTATAATCATATTTGAGTCCCCATTCCGTCTTGCGTGCCGTCGAAAGCAGAGCATGCAGCTGTTTGCGCTGGATATGGTCTATATCCTGCCCAAATCGTCCGATCTCCGTTTGTCGATGGCGGAAAAGGAGCGAAATCGTCTGTGTTAAAATATCCATGCTCTTTTTATTTGTTCGAGTGCAAATGTAGGCATTCTCTTTTTATTTATATCTTTGCTAGGTACTAAATTAACGTTACGATGAAAATAGGGATTCTCTCATCGGGTGGCGATTGCCCCGGTATCAACGCTACGATCCGTGGTGTTGGCAAGACCGCTATCATGCATTACGGCATGGAAGTGATAGGTATTCATAGCGGTTTTATAGGTCTTTTGAATAAAGACGTCCAAGTTTTCGATGAACGGAGCTTATCCGGCATATTAAATTTAGGGGGAACCATTTTAGGAACGTCCAGAGAGAAGCCTTTCCGTAAGCTCTTGGCCTCGGGAGATTCGGAAAAGCCGGAGATCATTAAGAAAAATTATGAGGAGCTGGGGCTGGACTGCTTGGTTTGTATCGGAGGAAACGGTACGCAGAAGACGGCCAATCTGTTATCTCAGATCGGATTGAACGTGATAGGCGTTCCCAAGACAATCGATAATGACATATGGGGTACGGATATTACGTTCGGTTTTAATACCGCCGTGAATATCGCCACGGAATCTATAGACCGTCTTCATTCTACGGCTAGTTCACATAAGCGGGTGATGGTCGTGGAGGTGATGGGCCATCATGCCGGATGGATCGCCTTGTATGCCGGGATGGCTGGAGGTGCCGACGTGATCTTACTTCCGGAATTGGGATACGATATCGATAAGGTGAACGAGGCGATCTTGGATCGGGCTCGCAGGGGCAAACCTTATTCCATCGTTGTAGTAGCCGAGGGTATCGAGACTCCGGATAAAAAGCGTCCTTCTGATTATATTACCCGGGCTATCGAGGCGGGAACGGGTATCGAGACCCGGGATACCGTATTGGGATACACCCAACGGGGTGGAAACCCCTCTCCGTTCGACCGTAACCTTGCTACCCGCTTGGGAGGCCATGCCACGGAACTGATCGCTACTGGTGAATTCGGACGTATGGTTTGTATGAAAGGAGATAGGGTAGAATCCATTCCCTTGTTAGAAGTAGCGGGAAAACTAAAATTAGTGACACCGGATCATGATTTGATCGTACAAGGAAAACGGATGGGGGTAACATTCGGGAAATAAAATAAAAAAGGTTGTGCGTTCTCTGACACACAACCTTTTTTACTTTATACTAGTAGGCGACCGTTTATTTCTTAATACCTTGAACGGTTTGGCTCCCCTTTTCGGTAGTCAAGCGGAAGATATACATTCCAGTGGCAAAATCACCCGTGCTGAGACTGCTTCCCGGTTGCGGGACGCTACGTATCAACTTTCCATCGGCCCTGTAGATCTCAAGCGATTTCAGTTGTTGATAATTCTGGATCTGTACTTCATTCGAGAAGATACGTGGTTGAATGTCTACTTCTTCGCCTGTTGGCTTCAGTTCGTTACCTACGCTCGTTTCCGGAATTACCGTAGCCGGAGCGCTCTCGTCGGTACCATAAAGTGCCGTTACTTGGAGCAGAGGGGTACTTGTTGTCAGATTTTTCACCGTATAATTCCGTTGAGAAACAGGTAATGTCGTCAGTTCCCGAGTATCTTGATATACCTTATAACCGGTCAGCTCCGGAAAAGCCGTGATCAACTCTGCTTCTTGCGCATCAGAGGCGATAGCCAGTTTCCGGAATGATAATCGGCCCGTTCTCATGGGTTGCGGTTTCTCCGAGAAAGTGCTCGTGGAGAATACGGAACTTGAGGGGAGCTCACCTTCTTCCGCGCTTATTACGATCGATAACACAACATTGGCATCTAGCTCATCATCTGAGAATGTTTCCCATTTTTTTCCGTCCAAAGAATATAAATTCCCTTTTCCGTCGACTGCGGGGCCTTCATCGGAGCATGCCGGATATGTGTTATTGGCATAGCTTATCACATGAATGGCTACCAGTAAATCCTGCTTCGCGTCGATTACGAATGGTGTTTTAAGTGTGACCGAATTTATTTTACCTGATTTCAGTTGAGTGAAACTCTCTTCATACTCCCGGTTTCCCTGTTTGATATAGACTCCATAAGTGACCCCTTCCTGTGGATAGAAATTAACCTTCCGGATCGTTTTTTTATGTACCGGTTGTAGATCTTTCGTATCCCATTTCTGAGCGAAATAGAATGGATCTCCTCCGAGACCGAACTGTTGATAACGATCTTGTGATCCCCAACCAGCTATTTTTTCGAGGACTGGGGCATTCCATGTCAGTTGAATCTCACCCGTGGATATCTGTTTGTATTTCAAATCAGTCGGACCTTCATACTCGTTTCCGATCGTTTTCCCATCCTGCGTCATTCCCTGCAACGAGGTGACGCCCGTTCCGAGTGGATCTAGCCAGACATCCATCCGGGCTGTATCATTATCACTGTATTTATTCCAGTGATAATACAATTTACCGTATAAATTCAATCCTTCGGGCAGTTCGCAACTGGAGCTTCCACCGCTCAGCGTACCTATAATCAAACCTTTGCTATTAAATAAAGGCGAGCCGGAAGAACCTCCCTCGGTCACCCCGTGTCCGTTTAGCGTGGCATCGAAAGTCGCGTTCCAATGAGCGTTCGTGGCCCCGGTTTTCCCAACATCACTATTACGCCATGTAATCGATTCTGTCGGATAATTTCCATAGGTGGAGATTTTCATATAATCGCCGGAAGGATGATGGATGCCTACGCCCGAGAGTGAAAGCATATTTGAACGATCCCATCCGTTAAAGAATACATTATAATCGTCGGGGATCTCGTCGTTAAGCAACAGCAACAGTCCGTCGGAACCGTTTTCGACAGGGGTAGAGGCTTTCCGTGTACATCCTACCATGGTTTTTATCGGATAAATGGGTGACTCATTATCGCAGCCCACATGTTCTTGGTGGAAATAAAACAACCAGACCGCTAATTCCTCGGGAGTAACCGTCTGTTCGCCCAGTATATCTTGCGAACAATGGAAGGCGGATAATACATAAGGCTTTTTGTCACGGGCCGTATTATTTACCAGAGAAGCCGTACAAATATAGCTTCCTCCTTCTCCCTCTTTATTACGGATGTATTGAATCATTTGTATCACCCCCTTCTTTTGCTCCTGCCAATCGGCTCCCTCCTCGCAATTGATATTCACTTCGCAAGCTTCTGAATAGCCGGCTCCCGGCGCTTCCTGTACTTCTGGCATGATCGCTTCAAGATGATTATACCCGTAACCGACCTCCCGGATGCGTAGTCGAGGTGTCTCGCCGGATGGTGCCGGTACATATTCGAGGATCACTTCATCGCCTGCTACGGCTTGGGTTGCGAACGGTCCGTTTTTAGGATGCGTACGATGCGTATAGGCACCCAATACTTGGGTTTTCGCTGCGTTATACAGGTATAACCGGGCACCTTTGGGTATATAAAAATCGGAGTAATACAGGATCAAGGCGATCGCTCCTTTCGCTTGAAGGTGAAGTTGCCATATTTGGCTACCGTCGGGTAGTGAAATCCAATCGCCGCTATTGGCGATGTCGAAGCTGGTTGGAATCGACTTGGCTACACGCAACGGAGCGCCTTGGCTGACCCTCCACGCATCGACCGCCTTGAGGTCTTCCACACTGAAATTCACTGGAACTTGTTCTGCTAGCTTTTCACTTCGAAGTGAACCTGCGAATTGAAAGCTGGGGGGGAGTCCTCCTTCGCTGATCTGCGCCAACGAACTTGAAATCGAGAAATAGCCGATATATAATATGCTGGTTATTAATATTCGGAGAAATTTACTGTACTGTTTTTTCATACATACAACTTTATATGAGCTTATTCTTATATAACTAAGAACTTGGGTATATCAAACGATATACCCAAGTTCTGCTATTTATCATACAGTTTCTTCCTCTGGGAGGTCAGAAAACTCTTTTTCATCGGTTAGTTCACCAGTCTTCTTTTTCTTTGTGGCAGAGATACGTTGCTGGAGTTCTTTGTCTGTCCGCAATCTTTTGACCGCCATTTTAGAAGCCGCTTGCTGGGATTCTTTTTTGGAGTAACCGATACCTATGCCAATTTGCTCGCCGAGCAATTTAATCGCGCTTTGGAATACAGGATTTCCATCATGATCCGTAAAAGACTCTATTAGATCGAACGAGATCGATATTTTGTTCTTTTGGCTCCATTCAATCAAGTTTGACTTGAAATTTATCTCTTTCCGGACGAGTGTATCTACATCGATATACTTTTCTATCATCACGTCACGGATAAACTTATAACAAACGTCATAACCTTGATCCAGATAAATAGCGCCGATCAAAGCCTCGAGCGCATTACCATACATATGATTGTTATGAGAGTTTATCTTGGTTGAATAGACTACCATTTGATCGAGGCCGAGTTGTACGGCGACCTTATTCATCGTTTCCCGTTGTACGATCTTGGAGCGTGTGTTTGTCAAAAAGCCTTCCCGCTTATTCGGGTAGCGCTTATAGACAATATCGGCGACCGCCGCATCCAAAATGCCATCTCCTAAAAATTCAAGACGCTCATTGTTAAGCCATTTACCATCACCCGTCTCTACTGATGATGATTTATGCAACAAGGCCTGCTCGTAAATCTGGAGATTATCCGGATAAAAACCTAGAATCTTTGATAAAGACAAATAAGGCTCCCTACCTTTATTATGCAGGAGCCTTATTCTTTTATGTAGCTGTTTGTATAGCTTTCTAAACACGTTATTTCACGAATTTTTTAACAATGGCGCAAGCGTTGTGTCCACCGAAACCAAACGTATTCGATAAAGCGGCTTTCACTTCTCTCTTTTGAGCCTTATTGAATGTGAAATTCAGTTTATAATCTATTTCAGGATCATCGTCGCCTTCCGCATGGTTAATGGTCGGCGGGATAATACCATCGTTTATAGCCATAATACACAGGATCGCCTCTACCGCTCCGGCAGCACCAAGCAAGTGACCGGTCATTGACTTTGTAGAACTGATATTCAGTTGATAAGCATGTTCTCCGAACACATCTTTGATCGCCTTAACCTCTGAGATATCGCCTACGGGAGTCGATGTTCCATGAACATTGATGTAATCAATATCTTCCGGAGTCATTCCCGCGTCTTCCAATGCGTTGCGCATAACCAGCTTCGCTCCTAAACCATCCGGATGAGAAGCGGTCAAGTGATAAGCATCGGCAGACATTCCGGTTCCAGCGATCTCGCAATATATTTTAGCGCCACGAGCCAATGCGTGCTCCATTTCTTCCAATACCAAGCAAGCTCCACCTTCACCCATCACGAATCCGTCACGGCTAGCGCTGAACGGGCGAGATGCGGTCTCGGGAGAATCATTACGTGTCGATAATGCGTTCATGGAGTTGAATCCACCTACACCCGATTCAGAAACAGCAGCTTCCGCTCCACCGGTGATGATGACGTTAGCCTTGCCTAAACGGATATAATTGAATGCGTCACTGATAGCGTTTGTAGAAGATGCACAAGCTGAGACGGTCGCAAAGTTCGGGCCGTGGAATCCATAAAGCATGGAAATATGTCCAGCCGCGATATCCGAGATCATTTTCGGGATGAAGAACGGGTTAAACTTCGGACCGATCGTATCCTTGATCTTCGCATAACTCAATACTTCCTCGTCAAATGTCTTGATACCACCGATACCTGAAGCGAAAATAACGCCGATACGGTTCTTATCTTCGTTATCCAAGTCCATTGCCGCGTCCTCGATCGCTTGTTTCGCCGCATCGATCGCAAATAAGCTATAACGATCACACTTGCGGGCCTCCTTACGATCCATAACTTTCAACGGATCGAAGCCTTTAACTTCGCATGCAAATTGTGTCTTGAATTTGGATGCATCAAACTGAGTAATAGGTCCAGCGCCACTTTTTCCATTGATAATACCTTCCCATGTTTCGGGGAGGGTATTACCAAGAGGAGTAATAGCTCCAAGACCTGTTACTACAACTCTTTTTAATTCCATACCTTTAGTTAAAAGGATTGATTACTTCGCGTTAGCCTCGATGTAAGCGATAGCGTCACCTACAGTTGTAATCTTTTCTGCTTGATCGTCAGGAATTGAGATACCGAATTCTTTTTCGAATTCCATAATCAATTCTACAGTGTCAAGAGAGTCTGCTCCTAAATCGTTAGTAAAGCTTGCTTCGTTTGTAACTTCTGTTTCTTCAACACTTAATTTATCAACGATGATAGCTTTTACTCTTTCAGCAACTTCAGACATAACTTTTTCAATTTAGATTAATAAATACGAATATACTTTTTAAATTTGCAGTGCAAAGAAAAGAATTTTTTATGTTACAAAGCAAATTTAATAAGCTAAAAATGCGGAAAACTGCACATTTTTTCTTTTCTTGTGCATTTAAACATCTAAAAATATGAAAAACATAGCGATTTTTGCTTCCGGATCTGGTACGAATGCCGAGAACATCGCCCGATATTTTGCTAACAGTGAAAACGTTAATGTTGCGGTTGTTTTATCAAATAACCGTAATGTTGGCGTGCATGGGCGGGTAAACAAGTTGGGCGTTCCCTCTTTCGTATTCTCGCGGGATGAGTTTGCGGCGGGTACGCCTATCTTGGAGAAACTGGCGGAATATGACGTTTGCTTTATCGTGCTGGCCGGTTTCATGAATAAGATCTCGGACGTGATTCTTCAGGCTTTTCCCGGAAAGATCGTGAACATCCATCCTGCGTTACTCCCTAAATATGGCGGCAAGGGGATGTATGGCATGCATGTGCATGAGGCGGTCGTGAAGGCTGGTGAGCGGGAGTCGGGTATTACTATACATTATATTAATGAGCATTATGATGAGGGCGCTATCATCTTCCAGGCTTCTTGTCCGGTATTACCTTCGGATACGCCAGATGAGGTAGCTGCGAAAGTGCATGCCTTGGAGTATGCGCATTATCCTCATGTGATCGAAAGTTTACTGTAAGGCTTTTTTGTCATTAGCCTACTTGAAAACCTAGTTTTTGGAGTACGGTGAATTCTTCCGGGTCAGCTTTGATCGCTTGGTAAGCATGGAACTCACGGGGATGGTCATACGCTGCCCTAAATCGCTCGAAATGATGAGGATTCGCTCTTAGTGCTTGGTCGATTACTTCTGGGTTGAAACTTCTCAAGATGGCTTCTTCCACCCGGTGCTCCTTGAATTGTCCCAAGTCGATGAATGGGTTGGTTGGGGCAGGCGGAATGACTTCCTTGATCTTTTCGATACGGATACCGAAAAAGCATCCTATATTCTCTAGGCACATTCGTGTCCCGTTCGCCTTCCCGTCGGCGGAGAAACCGGCTATATGAGGAGTGGCGATCGTGGCTTCCGACAGTAATTCCCGGTCGATATCCGGTTCGTTCTCCCAGCAATCGATGATCAGTTCGCTGATCTTGCCGGTTCGTTTGGCCTGCAATAAGGCTTGCGTATCATGTACGGCACCCCGGCAACTGTTGATAAACCATGGTTTTCGTTCCAATCTGTCGAAAAAAGCATGATCGGCGAGATGGCGGGTGGCGAAACGTCCCTCTTTGGTCAACGGCACATGCAAGGTTATGATATCCGCCTCTTTCGCGATCGTGTCCAAGGATACGAATCCATCCTCACCTTCCTGCTCGGCACGGGGCGGGTCATTGCGAAGCACACGCATCCCCATGGCCTCGCATAGCCTCTCCACGATACTCCCTACATGGCCTACGCCAACGATACCGATAGTCTTCCCTGCTAGTCTCTCTCCTTTGCGGAGGGCGACGGCTACCAAAGAGGATAATACATATTGCCCCACGGAAGCGGCGTTGCAACCCGGGGCGTTCTTCCACGTGATCCCTGCCTTCTCGCAATAATGGATATCGATATGGTCGTACCCGATCGTGGCTGTCGTGATGAGGCGAACCCGGCTACCTTCCAATAGCTCGCGTGTACATTTATCTATGCTACGTACGATCAAGGCATCCGCGTCTTTTATGTTCGTGGGCGTAAACTCTTTGGAGTCAAGGTAGGATACGTCCGCTATCGGCTCCAAGATCCCTTTTAGGTAAGGAACCGTGTTATCTGCTATTATTTTCATCTTATCAGCTTGATTATCGTTACGCGATATTAAGTAAAAAACAGGGGATATACAAGTGATGATGGCTTCTTGTCGATTTCTATATGTGCTTTTGTTCTCAGCCGAAAGATTCGGGAAAACACGTACGAGTTTCATCCAAAACACGTACGACTTTTTGAAAAAACATGTACGTGTTTTGACGGAAAGATTCTCGTGTTTTTTGTGCTGATTCTTAGTTTTTTACGTGCGCAGCTCATGAGTAGGCTTATTGTATGGAATTAAAGCTTCTCGGCTTAACTAAAACGGATAGATTAATGGAAGAGCCGTGCAGTACTTATCTTAGCTTGTGCCGGTTGAAATGCGGCCCTGCCTTGAACAAAAAGAAAAACGTAGACAATACCGTAAGGCAAGCGCCAGACAAGTAGGCGTAGTTGAAGCCACCCAGCTCTTGTGCGATGCTGCCCCCGGCCATCAACCCGATACCGATACCTACATCCCAACTAGTTAGATATGTAGAAGTGGCTGTACCCCGCTGGTTATTGGGTGCCAGATTCACGAAAAGCGTGTTGAAAGCAGGGAACATGGTTCCGAACGCCACGCCTTGCGAGAGGGCTATACCTATGTAGAGATAAGAGGAAAATACCGGATTCCAATGCATCAACTCCTTGAGCGCCGCAAGAAGAAAGAATGTGGCCGCCGCCAAATACATCCCGAGGGAGATAACAAGCGTGATCCGTCCTTTATCCACTTGCCGTCCGGAGAACAGGCGGGAGACGGCGAGTCCCACGGCCATAAAGGTGAAATAAAGTCCGGAGTTTACGCTGATCCCGATCTCAGCGGCGTACATCGCTACATAAGTGGTAGTCATACCATAAGGAATGGAGAGCAATAATAGGGAGATACCCGCCCAAGTTCCCTTCACCAAGAAAAAGCGGTCTAGGGAGATCGGTTCTCGTTTGACCGATTGCTTATAAGGAGTCTTGACCATATAGGCCATGATAAAACCAAGGCTTCCGGATAGCAACGAGCAGGAAAAGATCACGTCGTATGTGAAGTTCCCTTGCATGAACAGACCGATCATCGGTCCGAAACTCATGGCGATGTTATTGGCTAGGCCGTAATAGCCAATACCTTCCCCACGGCGGGAGGAGGGCAAGATATCGATCAGTATCGTATTTCCGGCCACCGTCACCATGCCGAAGGCGAAACCGTGTACGACGCGTAAGGCGATAAAGAGGGTAAGTGCCGTGGCTACCATGTATCCGCCAAATATGGTGGTGAAAATGAAATAAGCCACCAGATATAAGGGACGGCGGGCGAAAGTATCCAGCAAATATCCGGCGAACGGACGGATACAGAGCGCCGCTAGCGTATAGCACGACAAGATAAACCCGATCATAGACTTCCCGATCATGAATTCTTCCTTCAGATAAAAAGGCAAGATCGGCAGGATTAGATAGAAAGCGAAAAAAAGCAGGAAATTCGCCGCTAGTATATAGCAAAAGCTGGGTGTGACGATCTTATCATTATTCATAGAGACGTGTCGTTTATAAATGACGCGAAATTAGATGAATTTATTGAATAAAAGGGCTTAAAGTAAGTTTTTTGTACGGGATTGGGACCGATTGCCGCAAATAGTTAATTTAATTCACATGTAAGGCTTTTTTATACTCGGTAGGCGTCATCCCGATCTTATTCTTGAAGAGGCGGTGTAAGGCACGTACGTTTCCCAATCCGGAATCGAGGGCGATGGCTTCTAGGTTGTAATAAGGATATTGTTTCATTAGGTGTATGGAGTGTTCCATGCGGAGGTTGCCGATATAGTTCGTGTAATTGTCTCCCGTATTGCTCTGTATCATCCGGGAAAAACGGTTTTTGTCCATGTGGAGCCGTTTTAGTACGTCCTCACGGGTAAGATCTGATTTTAGATAGAGTTTCTCCTTATGCATTATTTCTTCCAACAGGATGAAAGAATCTTGGTCGATTGGTTGATCTGGGTCAGTTTGTGTCTTGCTATCTGATTTGGGAAGTTCTTCTTGGTGCGATAGTTCTGCCTCTTTGTCACGTTCCTTGATCGCCAATAGCTCATTCTTGTAGGCTAGGAGTTGGTTTACTTGGTTCACTGTGATCTTGTTCTTTCGCTTGATGACCTTGCTGTTCCGGTACGAGATCCAAAGCAAGAGAATAAGGAGGATTATGATGCCTAGAGAGGCTCCGAGAAATGTGTTGCGCTGCTTCAGCTCCATTTCCTGCTTGATGATCTTGGTTTCCTTTTCGTTCGTCTCATAGGCGATGGCAAGTTCCATGGCCGCGTTTTCCTTGTCGCGGGCATACAGTTCCTTTCGTATGTTGGAGAGGCGATCACTGTATTGGAGAGCTGTTTTATAGTCGCCCATTAAGGAATAGGTATTCTTTAGCTTCGCTAGCATCACCGTATAATCTTTATTGATGGTATCTTGCGCCGGAGTCAGTCTCTCCCGTTCCAAGGTATTATGGATCACTTGCTTATAATCATTTATTAATAGCAGGTAAGGGTCCGCTCTCGTTCTTCCCTGCGGCTT
>ERZ857745.3971-NODE-3971-length-13426-cov-3.273278_pt1 | contig 13426 bp, 14 predicted proteins | sample MGYA00519699_ERZ857745 | MGnify/ENA primary metagenome ERZ857745 (study PRJEB31778, sample SAMEA3449357) | human gut metagenome | biome: human gut; feature: human-associated habitat; material: faeces | place: United Kingdom | collected 2010/2012 ...
CAATCTGGAGTGAACTGACCCAACTGCCGGCTGAGTGCTATTAACAGAGAAGAATAGTCGGATATATCGACTTCATGTTCTTCATAACTAAAAAGAGGGGAAGCTGGAACACAGCTTCCCTTCTTTTTATATGTAATAGTTAATTATTTAATACCATTTAAGATCGTATTCCAAATCGTGACCCAATGCTTGGAAATCGAACTCGTCAGTTTGTATAACTCGACTTGTATATGCGTCAATTTCCACTTTATAGCATTTAGATAGGAGCGGATTGTCATATTTACCGTCAAGAAGCTCTGCATCAAGAACCATCGGATTAAAGAAGAACTTCCATTTCGGTGCATGTGTCACATCGTAATAAACATAAACCGTTCGATACTTTTCAAAAACATCAGAAGGAATCCCATAGATATCCATTAACGCTTTTTTTGAAACTTCATAAGCGTCCTTTTGTGAAATAGCATTTGTATCCGGAATACCATAAATATATGTAGAGTGCGCTATCACTGCCAAATCAGAGCTTCCACAATTCATTAAATCTGTTAAATCACAACTATTAAGAATTTCCTGTACTTTGGGTGTAATGTCCTGTGAGTATTCCGCTCTTAATTCCAACGGCCATTCAAAGAAACTATACACCCCCATGTCTTTCGCTTTGGCATTATATCGATAAATATCTTGATACAAAGCATTATCGGGTTGCTTCGGCAGATTGTTATAGCTTTCCAAAATATCTTCTACCGATTCAAGTAGTTCTCCCGTCTGCGGATGGATAAACAATTCTATCGTATAGAATGGATTTTCCGGTGAATCTACTTTAGCATCATACATTACATACCAGTATGCTTGCTTATTATCATCTTCGTTAAATTCAGGAATTTGAAAATTGACAATCAGGTTATAGTTATCAAGTACATCCTCATCAATGTTTGTTGCGTTAAGAATTGCTTTTTTCGCAATTTCAACAGCTTTCTCTTTGCTGATTTTGCTGTCAGGCATGGCATAAACAGTTTTTCCGTTATTATCGACACCTACATCGGTCATTACCATTGAATACCATGCTTTATCTTCATCACTCCATGTATCAAATTTTCCCCAAACAGATTGCATCAGTGTCATAAAACCTATTTCTTTTGCCTCGATGCCTGTAAAATCAAATATGAGTTTATCAGCTTCTTGGGATGCTTGTTCATCTAGCAATTCATTATCGCAAAGTTTTTCTATATCGTCCGTTTCTTCAATATATTCCTGATCAACAAGTTCTCTAATAATAGCGATTTTTTTCTCAACTGGCCAATCACCGAAATATCCATTTTCCTGTTCGCTTTCCGCAACTTTTTTCCCTATTTCTCTAAATGTTACAACTGCTAGTGCTGTTGCTGTAAATAACGCCAAAAGGAGTGCACAGACAGCAAACATTGAAATTTTCTTTGCTTCTTTTTTTCTTTTCTGTATGCCATGAATTACATGCTGTGCAAGCCAAGGATCATCTTGAATTCCAGAAAGCGTAGTATCTAAAGCGTTCTGGACTTGTTCTGCCCTTTTCTTTTTCAGTTCACTCACTGTTCATTGCCTCCTTCCAACAAGAATCTAAGCTTTTCCTTTGCTCTTTTTAATCTTGTTGTTACGGTTGACTGTGGAATATTGAGAACATCTGCAATTTCCCGTGTAGTCATTTGTTGATAATAATATAAGATAATGACTTCTTTCAGTTTCGGCGGAAGTTTCATAATCTCAACGGTCAGTTCAACTGCCTTTTCAGACGTTTGAGCAATCGGTGTAGGTAAGTCCTCAGGCGTAACTCGCCGGTCTAAAAGCCGAAACCATGCCGAGCGTTTGACATCTCTACAAGTATTGATCGCAATTCTCATCAGCCACGTTTTCTCGCTGCATTCTCCTCTGAATACAGCGATATTTTTGTATGCTTTAAGAAAAGTATCTTGAACAGCGTCTTTCGCCAGTTCTTCATCGCGCAGTATGACGAAACACATGCGTCGCAGCGTAGTTTGATATTGCTCCACCAAACGATTCAATATTTCTTCTGACGTGGCTCCGATTTCGTTTGTGTTTCCCATTTGCTGCTCACCTCCTATCAAATATATAGACGTATGAAACGACCGTTTGAACGGTTTTTTTCAAACCTTTTTCAAATTATTCTCATGGCTTATTCTATCTGTAAAATACCATCTGTGTCAATAACACAAACACTTTAGCGTGCCATATAGATATGTCAACATATCAGAAATCCGTTTTTTCATTGATTCTTCATTGATTTTTCTTGGTATTTTCAATTTCCAAATACACATATTTCCATTACAATATAAGTGCGCCGAGGAAAAAGAACCAAGGCAATAAAATGAAGGAAGGTGATTCCATTGGAGTAATTCAAGGCGTGAATGAGTCCTTACAGACGAGCTTGGCCGCTGCCATCCTTAGAAGGATGGATGTTCTGCAAGTCGATTTCATTGCACGCAACAAGCGCTAAAACGTGCTTCTTATCCACTTCTAAATTTTTCCTTTCTAAACACATAAAGGAGATAAGTGCAATGAAACATATCAAAGCAATCTTTTTTCTCGTTCTCGTCCTTTTGACGGCATCTATTTTCACCACGACGGCATTAGCGTATACCGAAACTGCTGTTTCGGGTACGCGCTATATTACCTCAAGTAACGGAAATCCTGTAAATGTTCGTACTGGTCCTGGTACTAGTTACAGTCTTGCAGCTGTCGGAAGATTTGAAACAGGAACCAAGGTAACTCTTCATGCCAAAGCTACTGGTACTGACAAAAAAGTCTGGTATAGGGTAACCAATTCTGCTGGTAAGGGCGGTTGGGTTCGCAGTGACTTTTTGACCACTAATTCTGGCGGTGGCAATGAATCGGCGGGTTGGGAATCTCGATACGGTTCTGGTACACTGTCTACTGGTGGTGGTAATTCTACTCGGCAGCAGATCATCAATCTTCAGAATGACCTTCTATATCTCGGTTTCAATCTCGGTTCCAAAGGTGCTGATGGTTACTATGGAGAAATGACACAGGATGCCATCAATAAGTTCCAGATTGAATATGGTTTGAAGGTAGATGGCATGGCAGGTCCTGTTACTAAAGCAAAACTCTATGCTCTCACGGTGTCTAACCACTAACTAAAATGAAGGTGGAAACAGTTTTACTGCTTCCACCTTTTCTGTTATCCCTCAAATGCAGATACAATAGATTCATCATCACAAATTTCAAAAGGTACCATTCGAGTCATGATAGTTATACCACCTGTTCCCACTTCAAATTTTCGTTTTTCCTGAACATCGCCCGTTAAGGCATCAATTTCCAAAAGCCAAATCGCGGTATATGTTCCATTTGCCTCATCTGTTGGTGTCATAGTATGCGTCTCAATTTTCCAGATAGGTGTTGTTTTAGCTAAACAATAAATCATGCTACTAACTGTTGTGTACTCCGCTCCAACATTCTTGAGTGCAATCTCTATAGCAGTCTGCTCAGATATCGCGTTATCTTGTGGTATTCCATAGCCAGCATGCTTAAACATCCAACCTTTGAATGATCCTGAATCGCGCCCTTTAATCTGTTCTCCAAGTGCTGCCCATACTGTATAAGACCACTGAGTTTCATGACCATATACTGCTTCAAATTGCTTAATTACATCCGCTGCACTGCTTTCAGGCGTTGGGGCAACCAATGCGCTAAATTGCACAATTTCTCCAGTTGTATTCAAAATAACTTGATATCCATTATTTTCAGTATAGTTTGGAGTAAAATTAAAATACCATTGAGGAAGAGACTCTTGTTCACTATTTTCTGATATTCTCAAATAATCCGTTGTCATCTTCCAGTGTTCATTATCACGAACATTATCGCCATACTCCTGATTGATTCTCTCCACTGCAATACTTAAGGCTTGTTCAAAAGATATCTCCCCATCTTTAGGAATGCAATCATTATTTTGCTCTCTAAAACCAATGGCAATCATCATTTCGCCAAACCAATGTTTTTGTTCAATTGTCCATTCAACAAACTGACCACCAAATGTTTTACGAGCAAAAGACATAATAACTTCTTCTTCATATTCGCTTCTATTTTGGTTAACTGTGTTCAGAAGCGTGTCAGGCATATCAATGCTGTTTTCTTGTGCAGCTTCCATGATGTTTTTTAATTCAAGATTAGAAAAACACTCATTGACTTTATCAACATCATCATTAGATTTTGTCAATGGAATAAGTTCTTTTTCAATAAACTGCTGAATAAGTGTGCTATCTGCTATTACTGCCGTTGAAAATGATAGGCTCAATAATAGTGATAAGGTTAAGCCAATATATATATCTTTTCATACTGAAATGATCTGCATATTTTTTCGTGCTGCTCCGGTTTTACTGGTATTCTTTTTTGTTGCTCACCTCCTATCAAATATATAGACGTATGAAACGACCGTTTGAACGGTTTTTTTCACTATTTTTTCACGTTTTTTTCACGCTTCAATTTTATCCGAGATATTTTCCTGTGTCAAATCTCTTTATCAGTCTGTTTTCGTTCAGATTGCAGAGGTTTAGGTTCTTCTAACTTTCGGAGTGCAACCTGCGCCGCTTCATCCCCGATCTGTTCCAACTCCTTCCGATTGCCCGCCGTTTCCATCGCGTCCTCAACCGAAACCCGTCCATCCGACATGCGCGGCAGCGCGTCAGGGATGACCTTGCGTGTCCAGTATCGGATGCGATTCAGCTCTGCTAATTCAGCCTTGACTTCTTCAAGTTTGGGAAGAAGGGCTTCGCGCTCCGCTTCAAGCCGTGTGTGTTCCGCTTTCAGTGCTATGCGCTGCTCCTTATCGAGAGGAGACGCAAGCCCCAGCGACTTCACAAGCTTTTCGCGCAGCCAGATCGCCTTTTGCAGACGGTTCAATTCGTCGCCGTGTTCGGCCTTGAACTTTTCGCGTTTGCCGCTCCAGTGGATGCTCTCGTATTCCTGCTGAATCGGCTTCAATTCTCGGATGGTTTGAATCGCGCCAAACAGCGCGTCAATATCACGGATTCTGCGTTCCTTTGCCGTGGATTCCGCCTTGATTTTGGAAAATGTCCGTTGAGTTTCGGCAATGTATTGTCCGAGATGACCAACCGTGTAAAGCTCGTGATTCGAGAGGAAGGAAACCGCCTTAAAGCCGTCCTTCAAATCATGGACAGCGCCTTTTTCCTGCGCATAGCGATTCCATGTTTCGCGTCCTTCCTTTCGCATATCCAAATAGGCGGTAATCACGTCGCTCAGCGGGTAATCATCCGGGCTTTCGATGATCTGCTGGCGGCTGACCGCCTTGCGCAATTCATCCAGCCAAGCGCCGATCCCGCGAACGGTTTTCTGCAACGAAGCCAGCATTTTATTCACGCTGATGATCTTTCGGTTTTCGTCGCCGCGTTCGCTGGAAATGCCCTTGCGTTCCAGCGCGGAAGCGGTCGGGCCGAGGTGCTTTTGCGGCAGGCGATCCTCAACGCCCTGCCGCTCAAGAGAACGCATATCGACGCGCTCCATCCGTCCCGTTGCTTCGAGTGCGGCGTTTTGTGCCGTCGCCCAATCCTGCCGCCAGATTTCGCCGTACTTGCGCTCGTTCCAATCGACGGTATCGACCTTGATGCGCTTCCAGCTTCCGTTCGGCGTGCGGATGCGATTCCCGTTTTCGTCGAGCGCATAGACGTTTTTCGATTTGGGCAGCCATTTGCCGTTTTCGTCCATTGCGCGAAGCGTCAGCATGATGTGAACATGCGGGTTGCCGTCGCCCTTGTCGTGATAGAAGAAATTGCAGACCATGCCCTTGTCCACAAATTCCTTTTGACAGAAATCGCGGACGAGGGCAAGGTTCTGCTCATCAGTCAGTTCACGCGGCAAAGCAAAGAGCATCGAACGCGCCGTCTGCGCGTTGGCGCTTGTTTCCGCTGCGTCCACCGCGTTCCAGAGCGTCTGCGGGTCGGCATACGCTTTCGGCGCGTTGGGCGGCAGCATGACTTCAACCCACTTCACGCGCGATGAGCTGCTGTGCGGATATTTCCAGCAGCACTCGTATTCGGAATACTTCTTTTCGCCTGAATAATATGCGCAGGAAGCCATGCAGGATTGACCTTTTCCGCGGCTGATGATCTTAAAGCTCCCCGTCGGGCAGGGCATGGTTTCACCTCCGTTTCTCGGCGCAAAGCGCCGTCATGGGGTAGCCGATGCAATCGGCGCAGGGGCTTGCCCCTGTTGATGCCGAAGGCATCGAGCACCCCGCAGGGGCCTTCGGAGAACGCACGGCGCATCGAAGATGCGTATAAGTGCGCCCTCACGGGACGGGGCTGCTTCCGTCGCTCTCCGCGTCGTCCTCGTCTGTATCATGCCATGTCACGCTTTGCACGAATGGTTCCGGCATACGCTGCATAGCCGCGTCGATCAGCTCCTTCGGGCTTTGAGGAATCTCCCCGCGTCGGCTGGCGGTCATCTGTTCCACAAGCTCGCGCACACGGGGAGACGAAAAGAAATAGTCGATCAGCAGGAACACATCCTCATCCGTCAGCAGTTCGGGATTGGGCAGATAATGCTCCAAATGTCCGCCGCGTTCGCAGAGACGATGCGTCCTTTCCTTGTTTCTCTGAATAGAGATTTTGTGTTTCGCCGTCTTGAGCTGCTGCTCGGCTTTTCGTTTCTGCGCTTCGGCTTTCTGCTGCATCGCAAGCAGTTTTTCGATTCGTTCGGATGCCATTGAACATTCCTCCCTGTACGAAAATCAGTTCGTGGTTTTGGGATTACGCCGCATGTTCGGCGGGCGGTTCTTCCGGCTTTTCGGAAGCATCCGCCTGCAACACGCCGCTGCGGATCAGCTCCAGCAGCTTGTCCTCATAGGTCACGGCGATATCGTCGTCGCAATATGCGCGGACGGTGAAATTGGTGTTGCCAATCCGCTGGGTAAAGGTAAAAATGGGAGTACGTTTTTCGGTCATAGGCGCTCCTTTCCGCTCAACACAAAAGGCGATGCAGCCCGATGAAAAACGGGGCATCGCCTTTTCTGTCTGTTCAGTTCTCTGTTTCAAATTGGGGATTCGTTTTTAAGCTGTGCGTTCATCCTCTCCTGTCGCTTCTGCGCGCGTTTATTTCTTTCATGGATTCTTCGCTTTTTCAATGCCTCCTGACGTTTCTGTTCTTTCGGCGAAAGCTCGACGGGCTGCACGGGAACGTCAAACTTTCCGATGAAATTCAAATACACTTCAATCTCGCGGGAGCGCTCGCCGTCCTCGTCCTTCACGGTTTCATGGACGATGACTTTTTCCACGAATTGACGCAGCACTTCATCGGAATATTCCGTGCAGTCGCGGTAGCGCTCAACAAGCGCCATAAACCGTTCAATCTTATCTTCGCCGGATTGAATTTCATCCAACTGACGCTGTTCTTCCAAAACCGCTTTTTCAAGCTGTGTCTGTTCGCTTTCATACTCGGCAGACAGCGCATCGAACCGTTCCTCCGGGATTTTTTCGAGCGCATAATTCTCATAGAGTTTTTTCAAAAGTCGGTCAAGTTCCGCCACTCTTTTGTTCTTTGCCGCAATCCCTTTTTTAAGCTGTTTTGTCTGTTCCGGCTGCTCCGCCAGCATTTCCCGTTGCAGCCGCGCCAGAAATTCTTCCTGATTCGTCAATGCGTATCGGCTGACCGTTTGAATCGTTTCTTTCAGTAACGGACGAAGCGCTTTTGCGCTGAATGCGTTCTGAACACATTGCCGTTCTTCCAAATGCTCAGACTTTCGATAGGTGGAACATATAAAGAAGTCATAGTAACAGATCGTGCCGGTTTTGAGGTGCTGCGCATGATGGAGATTGCTCATGGGCGCGCCGCATCGGGCGCAGAATACAAAGTCCTTAAAATTGCTGTCGGCATTTTCCGCCTTAGCCCTCTTGGGCTTTTCAAACGCTTCATGCGCTTTTTCCCATGCCTGCCTATCCACAATCGCTTCATGGGTATTTTCAAAAACCACCTGCTTTTCTATCGGATTTTGAATCTGTTTGGCTTTGTAAGAAGGCGTACACGTCTTGAAATTGACCGTCATGCCCAAATACTCGCGCTTGTTCAAAATACTGATAACCGTCCCTCTGTGCCAGTCATAGTCGCCTGTTTCCTGCCTTCTGGCGTGATATCGGTTCCCCATATCCGATCTGCGGAAATATGTACTCGGTGTAATCCTCCGCTCTGTCTGTAAGGTTTTGGCAATGCGGTGCGGGTTCATTCCTGTCGCCGCCAGTTCAAAAATCCGCCGCACAATCTCGGCGGTTTCAGGTTCAATCACCCAATGGTTCTTATCTTCGGGATCTCGCTTATAGCCGAACAGCGGCGTTGACGTAAGCGATTGCCCCGACATTCCTTTTGCTCGAAACCCGATATTGACTTTCTTGGATAGATCATGCAGATACATTTCATTCAAAACATTCAGCATGGGCGCAAACTCCAAGCTGTCGGAACAGCTGTTGTCCACATGACTGTCAATGGCGATAAACCGCACATCTTTCTCTTTGAAATAAATTTCGGTATAAAAACCCGTTTGCAGGTAATCACGCCCGACGCGGCTCATGTCTTTGACCAGAACCGTTCCGATTTTCCCGCTGTCAATATCCGTCATCATCTGCTGCCAGCCCGGACGTTCAAAGTTTCGTCCGCTGAATCCGTCGTCCGTATAATGCCGGCAGTTTTCAAAGCCGTTTGCGGCGGCATAGGTTTCAAGATATTCCTTCTGCCGAAGAATCGAAAAGGACTCTCCTTCGTTTCTGTCCTCGCGGGATATACGCTCATACAGCGCTGTCATTTTCATGGGCTGCATCCTCCTTTTCCTGTGCGTTTTTCAATTTCTTTCTCTCCATGCAGCGGGCGACTTTTTCCCGATTTTTCGCGCGCCGCTGTTTCTGCTTTTCTTCCTCTGCCATTTCTTCTGCCGTCGGTTCGTCCTGCGGCACCTGAAAATTGCCGATGAATTTCAAATAGATGTCGATCTGCATGTGCCGTTCTCCGTCGATTTTTTCCGGCGCATGAACGAGAATCTTTTCAATGAACGCATAAATCATGGGCGTGGTCAGCGCGTCTGCGTTCCTGTACTTTTTCGCAATCGCCAGAAAAGAGGAAATCTTCGTGGAATCCATCTCGTAAGCCTTGAGTTCCTCCGTATCCGTTTCCAAAACGGCTTTCAGTTCAGCCTGTTCTTTCTCATACGCCGCAAGAAAATCATCAAAACGCTTTTCAGAAATCTTTTCAAGCGCATACGATTCATACAGCTTCTGAATCAGCACATCCAGTTCCTTACAGCGTTTCTGCGCCTTGCGGATTCTGGCTTTCGTTTCTTTTGCCGCCTGTGCCTGCTGCAATTCAGACGCTTCCCGAACTTTGCGCGCAAACTCGACTTCATTGGAGAGGGCATAGCGGCTGACGGTCTGAATGGTTTTCAAAATCAGTTCCCGCAATGCTTTTGTAGCTACCTGATGGGAAACGCACACGCTCGTTTCCCGTTTTCGGGACAGCATATAGGTCGAGCAGTTGTAGGAATCGCTTTTGAATACGCCTTGCGCATCTTTCGCTCCATGCCGATGGTTATACAGCCTTTGCCCGCACTCTGCGCAGTAAACCAGACCTGTCAACGGATTCGCCACGCCCAGCGTATCTGTCCGCTTTATGCTTTTCAGCGCGCATTGGGCAAGCTCCCATGTTTCTTTCGTTACAATGGGTTCATGGGTATTCTCGAAGATCAGCAGCTTTTCCGGCGGGTTGGCGCGTCGTTTATCCTTGTAATACCGTTTGCCGGAACGAAAATTGACCGTATGTCCCAAATACTCCTGATGGGTCAAAATTCTGCTGATTGTCAAACTGTTCCAGTCGTGCGCATGGGCTTCTTTTGTATAGTCGCTGCGCATCCCACAGGCGTGTTTCGTATAGTAGTAGCCGGGATTGTCCACTTTCTCCTTCGTCAGAATCCGTGCAATTTCAGACGGCCCGTGTCCCTCGCAAGCCATCTGATAGATTCTGCGGACAATCGCCGCCGCTTCCTCGTCAACCAGCCAGTGGTGCTTGACATCCGGGTCTTTTCGGTAGCCGTATAAGCAGTTGTTGTTGGTGGGTAAGCCGGATTTGCCGCGCAGCTGATAAGCCGCCGTAACTTTCTTGGACTGGTCTTTCAGATACCATTCGTTCATGATGTTCAGGAACGGCACAAACTCGCCCGTTTCGGGATGGTCGTTATCCACGCCGTTGGCGATGGCGATAAATCGGACATTGTGCTTGCGGAACACCACTTCTGTATAAAATCCTGTTTCAAGATAGTTGCGCCCGATTCGGCTCATATCCTTCGCCAGAATCACGCCAACCTTTCCGGCTTCCACGTCGGCAATCAGGCTTTTCCAGCCGGGGCGGTCGAAATTGCCGCCGCTCCATCCGTCGTCCGTATAGTGCTTGCAGTTGGTGAATCCATGCTCATCGGCGTAATTTTGCAGATAGAGCTTCTGGTTTACGATAGAGTTGCTTTCCCCGTCGAGGTCATCGTCGCGGGACAGGCGCTCGTACAGCGCCGTAATCAGATTTTCCTTCAATAAAATTCCTCCTTCACACATTTTTTCGGTCTTGAAGGGTGTAAAAGAACATTTTTACGCACTGTCTGAATATACGGGGAAAAATGGGAAATCGTCTGAAAAGCGGCATTTTTTCAACTGCTTCGGTTTTGTCGGCTTTTCCGATGCAAAAATGCAACAGATTTGACTTGGCTATTCGAGTCTGATATGATACGATCAAAGAAAAAACTCAGGAGGATGAATGGATGCAGGAAAAATGGCTTCCCGGAAATACAATGGACAGAATCCGCGACCTGTGCAGAAGCCGAAACATCACGCAGGTTGAGCTGGCGCAGGCTGTCGGTATGGACAAAAGCACATTGAGCCGCGTAATGGCTGAAAAAACAAGCAAACTGTCCAGTAAAAATCTTGTCGCCATCGCGAATTACTTTGAAGTTTCGACGGATTTTCTGCTGGGACTGACGGATATTACTGCCCGCAAAGAGCATGACATCGAGCGTCTTGGGCTGTCTGTGGAAGCAGCTGCCAATCTCCATCAGGGCAAGCTGAACCATTCTGTGGTCTGCCAGCTTTTGGAAAATCCGAAATTCGCGGAGCTGACCCGCCAGATCGCGCTCTATCAGGAGGGCGTTCTGGCTTCCGGCGTTGCCGCGCAGAATCAAATATACAACTCCATGAGCAGCCTCATGTTGGAACATGGACAGGCTAACCCGGAGGATATGCCCGCCGTTCGTGGCGCTGTGCAGGAAGCGCAGGCGCTCAAACGCCCGGTCTATGCGGATGAGATCGAGAACATCACGCGCAACTTCCGCCAGATTCTCGCTGAAATGAAGCAGGATGGACCGGAACGTGTCAAACAAACCGCGGCGCTGACCAAACAGAAGCTCAGCGAAATCACGAAAGTGCTTCCGCGCCAGAAAAACGGTCTGCAACTCAGACCCGAAGGCATCATGGGGATGCTCTCGGCGGCGCTGAACCAAATCACCGTTCCAGAAGAATATCAGGCTGAATTGGGCGAAGCAACCGATCAGCTCAAACAGGCGATCTGGAACTACATGAACACCACCTACAATATCCAAATGGAGATGAACGCCCATCACGAACGAAACCCTTTGCCTGATGATTCAGAACGGAAATCATGAAGCATGTGCCCAGTTAATTGAGCGGAATACGATGTTTATTCGCTCAGCCGCGATTCAATTTGAAAAACGATATGGCAGCGCAGTTCTGAACTGTGACGATTACGAGCAGGAGGGTCGAATCGCTCTGTTTCACGCCGCAGAGCGATTCGTGCCGGAAAATGGGAAATTCCTGACGTATGCCGCCGTAGTCGTTTGCACCGCAATGCTCGACGCCCTTCGGCAAACACATCCCGAAATCAATACGGTTTCGCTGGAAGAAAACCAGGCAGCAGTTGAAGCCATGCAATCCGATAATCCTGTTCTAAGTCGGGATATCTATCATAAAAGCCCCGAACAGCTCTATCTGAACAAGGAAAGACTGCTTGCACTCTATGACGCAATGAATCGCTCGTCGCTTCGCGATGCCGCATGGGTTCGCCATCGGTTTGGTTTCGATGGCGAACCGTGCGCACTGGCAGCGGCGGCGAGGGACTACGGGTTAAGCATCAGCCGGGCAAGGCGCATCGAAGATGAAGCTCTGCGCCATATTCGAGAGAATCTGGCTGCACAGGGCAGGGAGAAAGCAGCTGCATGACCGCTTTCTCTCCGACTCTGTGATTTAAGCGTAAACCAGTTCGTTCAGCAGGATTTCTTCTGCTCGGTTCTGGATGCTGTTCATCCTGCGCACCCATTCCATCTGGTTGCGTGCTTTGAGTGCTTCGTCAACCCCTTCCTGCCGCATCATCTGCGGCAGGAGGGTTTCAAGGCATTCCCGGCACTCGGCATCCACGCCGACAAGGTGTTCCGTCAGTTTTCCGGAAAGCAGCAGGACATTGTACAGAATGGGCTTATGCTCTTTAAGATAAGTCTTGCGCATCCTGCCATACTTTCCAAGCGTTACAGATTCATTCGGAATGGTCAGGTCGGGAAGCAGATAGTCGCCGCAGCGATGATAGGTCAGTTTCATACAAATCTCCTTTCAAACACAAAAAAGCAGTTGTGGACTTGAAGATTTTTTCTTCTTCCATAACTGCTTTTTGTATTCGGTTTTCGCGGAACGACATGCAGTTTAAGGAAGATGGTTAAAACCTTCCTTTACATAATACATACTGGACGTGTTTTTTATCAATATGGGTACATACAATATAGGCATGATCGCCTTTAGTAAAACGCTGCGCCAACTCCTGTCCCAAACGATTGGCTTCCTCCGGCGTAATCTCTCCCGGCAGAAATGACTGGCGCAGTTGATACGCAATGACGTCCCGTTTCTGTGTTCTGCCGGTAAGCACACGGTATTCCTGCTTGGATAGCAGGAACTCGGCATCAACGGTTTCGGGATCACAAGCATAGGAAGATACCAGCACTCCGCCATCGGTTTTATCCGGATTCTTGGCATAATCCGTCCGCGCTTTCAGACATTGCGCAATGGTTTTTCCCTTGTTGACGTGCATGGGGATGATGCGCGTTGTGGCCATAAAGCACCTCCTGTTTTGCGACTGAAGTGTTTGAAATCAAAGAAAAACGGTGCGACATTTACGCCGCACCGTATCACGAATGGTCTTAACAGAATACGAATCGCCACAGCCTGCCGCGCAGGTTGTCGAGGCCACACCACAGCCATTCGGCAGCCTTGGGCAGCCCGTAGGGACTTACGAGAAAAGCCAGCAACAGAACCATGCCGCCGTTCTTGGCATCGCCCGTTATGAACACCAACAGCGCAAACGTCCCCAGCAGGGAGGACGCAAT
>ERZ857745.3974-NODE-3974-length-13422-cov-22.602304_pt1 | contig 13422 bp, 17 predicted proteins | sample MGYA00519699_ERZ857745 | MGnify/ENA primary metagenome ERZ857745 (study PRJEB31778, sample SAMEA3449357) | human gut metagenome | biome: human gut; feature: human-associated habitat; material: faeces | place: United Kingdom | collected 2010/2012 ...
AAAGCATTAAAGCATCTCTAACATCTGCTATTAAGCTCATTGTAGTAACTATAGCGATATCAGGTTTTACTTGTTGTAACATTTCTTCTGCATTTTCTAAAGCTGTTACTGTTACACCTTTATTTTCTCCTCCAATGATTTCACCTATATCTTTTCCGATAACAGCTGGATTTACATCAATTGCTCCAACTATTTCTGCTCCTTTTTCAAAAACATAACGCATAGTATAAACTGCCATTTTTCCTGTACCAAATTGTACAACTTTTACTTTTCTATCCATAAATTTTCCTCCTTTGAAATTTTATACATAGATTATATACCAAACATAAAAAAATATACAAGTGTTATTTTGTGAATTTTAATTGATTTTTTTATGTATTTTCTTATATAATGTTCTTATATAAAATAAGGAGGATTTTTAAATGTCAATTCATTGTAACGCGAAAAAAGAAGATATAACTAAAACTGTTCTTATGCCTGGTGATCCACTACGTGCAAAATATATTGCTGAGAACTTTTTAGAAAACGCTAGATTAGTAAATACTGTTAGAAATATGCTTGCATATACTGGAACATATAAAGGAAAAGAAATTACTGTATTTTCTCATGGTATGGGAATGGCAAGTATGGGAATTTATTGTTATGAACTATATAAATTTTATGATGTAGAAAATATTATTCGTATTGGTTCTTGTGGAGCTTATTCTGAAGATTTAAATATTTTTGATACTATATTAGTTGATAAGAGTTATACTGAAGGAAATTTTGCTTATGAATGGAATGAAAAGGATTGTCATTTAATTGAATCTAGTGAATTTTTAAATGAGATTATAGAAAGTACTGCAAAAGAAATAAATATTCCTTATATAAAAGGAAATACTTTATGTAGTGACTGTTTTGATGGTTATTTAGAGAGTATTCCAAATTTAATTAAAAGATTTCCTAAAGAGCTTAATATTATTGGTGCTGAAATGGAAGCTTTTGCTTTATTTTATATGGCTCATTATCTAGGTAAACAGGCTTCTTGCTTATTGACTGTAGTTGATTCTCATTACAAGAAACAAGAAATTAGTTCTGAAGAGAGAGAAAAGTCTTTAAACAATATGATAACTTTAGCTTTAGAAAGTGCTATAAAAATAGAAAATGCCAAAGGTTAGTCCTTTGACATTTTTTTAATTCTTATTTTGTTATTGATAAAACTTTATATTGCATTACTCCAGCTGGTGCTTGAACTTCTACAATTTGATTCTTTTTTGCACCTAAAATAGCACTGCCTATTGGTGACTCATTTGAAATTTTATTTTGTGCTATATCTACCTCTGTAGATCCAACTATAGTATAGCTTACTTCTTCATCAAATTCTAAGTCTAACAATTTAACAGTATTTCCTACTTGAACTGTTTTTGTGTCTATTTCAGATTCGTCTATAATTTTAGCATATCTGATTTTATTTTCTAATTCTGCAATTTTTGTTTCATTTTCTGCTTGAGCATTTTTTGCTTCGTCATATTCAGAATTTTCTGATAAATCTCCAAATCCTAAAGCCACTTTAATTCTTTCAGCTATCTCTACTCTTTTTACTGTTTTTAAATTTTCTAATTCTTGTTCTAGTTTGTCAAATCCTTCTTGTGTTAATAACACTTCTTTGTTTTCTTCCATTTGTCCTTCCTCCTTTGCTTTCACAATGAAAAAATTAATTGCAACAAACTATAAATAAATATAATTTGTTGCGACTTCTTTAATATACTAGATTTTTTGCCATTTGTCAAGAAAATTCATATAATTTTCACAAACTTCCATTTTTTCCGTACAATTTTGTTACTTTGATTTCGTCTTTTTTCATTTGTTGTTTTATTTGCGATAGTCCTTGTTTTTGATTTATTCTACTTTCGTACAATGCAGACAATTCGTTATCGTCTAGCAGATTATATTGCTTAAAGAAATCTTTAATTTCATTTGATGTATCAATTCCTATTCTTCGTATTTGTATTCCATTAAAAGTATTGCTTTCATAAAAGCCTTTTTCGTCTATTGTTAGGATAACCGCTTCCCTATATATTATATACTTATTTATCTCATTTTCTTGTAAATCAAAGTTCACTATTACTTTGGCTTTTTTCAAGCTTTTCTTTTTATTATTTGTAACCGTAATTATTATATTCTCGTTTTCTTCTATCTTATCAGCTACTCTCTGAAATTCCTTTATGTTTGGTGTTACTATGTTTATATTTTTAAAATATTTCATTAGATATATAATGTTCTCTATGTGTAATGGTTTGTTTTCTTTTACACAAATATATAAATCTTCTAATTCTGTTTTTGAGCCTTGTCTTTTTAGAATATTCTCTAAGGTTTCCTGTATTAAATATGGCATTATTCCTCTACCATCTAATATATGTATTTTTTTAGTCTCCGGCTCTATTATCTTCTTAAACTTTTCACTTTGTTTTAAATTATCTTCTGCTACCAGAGATTGTATGTTATATCTTTGCATTAAGATTTTTACTTTTTTTATGCATTTTTCCAATTTTGTATCTTTGCTTAAATCTGAAAATGGTAGTATAAATAGGTATGCATCATATATTTGTTTTACTGTGATTATATTCATATGATACTTTAGTTTTGCTATAAAGTTATAATAATATTTGCATATTGTATATTGCAATTTTGAAAATTTAGTTTGTTTTTGTTTTAGCTCTTCTAAGTAATTTGTTTCATATAATTCCTCGTCATTTGTTTTTAACTTCAAATATGCCAACATAAAAATCACCTCAATATATAGCTTGTTCTATATTATATTGAAGTGATTTTATATTTATTACTTATTTAATTTTACTTTCTATCAAATTCCAAATTGAGTTTGTTGCTCTGTCATATTCCCAGTAAGCAGCACCACCTAAGTTGTATTTTGATACTAAGTCTAGTTTTGCTTCAATTGATTTTTCGTCTTCAACCCAAATTTTATATGTTACTCCACCTTTTTTGTATTCTACATAGTATTGTTGTAAATCTTCGTCCCATGTTTTTGTTGCATTACTTGGTATTAGATTATTCACATTGCCTATATTAACAACACTTGAAATTACATTTCCGTTGATTTCTTTCCAAACTCTTGTATAGAATGGAATTCCTAGAATTATCTTTTCAGCTTTTACTTCTTCTTGTCCTAAGAATTTTTTTACATTTGCTTCTACCCAATTATGCCCTGCTGTTGTTCCTGCTTTTGTTGCTGATACTCCATATTGATCATATGCCATAAACATTACATAGTCTGCAACTTTTCCTATAGTATATCTATCATAACATAAAGACCATTCTGGTGCGCCATCTGGTGCTGTTACATCCACTGATAATACTGCTCCTATTTCATTTAGTCTAGGTCTTATTTCAATTAGAAGTCTTGAGAAATTATCTTTGTCTGCTTCATACATACCTTCAAAATCAATGTTTATTCCATCTAAGTTATATTGTTTAATATATTTTATAATTTGATTTATTACAGTTTCTCTTGATTTGTAATCACTAAGCATTTTAGATGTTTCATTCATATTTGAATTTGTAAGCATTGGCCAAACTTGATAACCATTTCCATGTGCCCAGTTTACATATGCAATTCCTTCATTTCCAACATTTTCATATACATTTGTTGTACTGTATTTAGTCATATAGAAGAAACTTGGGGATACCACATTTACTCCTGTAATTTTTCCTGTTCTTGTTGGTGCTGAAACATATTCTGAATAATAGTCCCAAGCTAGGCTTATTGGTCCTTCTATTTTAGCTTTTTCTTCTGTTTTTTCTCTTATAGTTTTAAACTCATTTAATTTACCAGTTTGGATATATCCTAGAGTTCCATTTTCTGTTCTAACTCTTGTCCAACCATTAGGTACAGGGTAATCACTACGGTTTGCAATAGTTAATGTATCGCCTTGTTTTGCTTTTGCTAAAGTTGCTGAAATAATTGTTGGTTTGTATTTTATACTTGAGTCTTTTTTTAGTGTTGCAGTTTGTTGTTCTCTATCTAAAGAATCAATGTATACCAAATCTTCACTTTCAACATATGTTGTTTTTATATTATATACTTCATCTAATTCTGAAATTGGAACATATGCTACCTCGTCTAATATAATAGCTCCCGCCTTAATTGTTGTATTTGAACTGTTAACTTGAATTTGTTTACTATCTATTGGCAAACTTGCTATTTTTGTACTAGAAGTGGTAACTACTTGGTTGTACTTTTCATCATATATAATTGTATTATCAAAGAAGTTATATATATCTGGTTTTGATACATATACTACTCCATCTTTTATATATACATTATTTTTTAAACTTGAAGTTGCATTTGAATTGTTTATTATTAAGTTTGTTTGATTTATTTTGCTTACTATGTAATTACGTTTTATTACATAATATCCTCCAATTGCTCCTACTATTAAAACTAATGCAATTATGATTATTGCTATTATAATTCCTATTTTTGATTTTCTTTTTTCAATTTCACCCATATTTTATCTCCCAATATTTATTCTAGTTTTCACTATATCATATTTTTGGGTTTAAGTGAATAGGCATTTTTAAATTTTAAGAAATAATTAAAGAATTTTTTTATTATTATTGCATAAAATATAAAATAATAGGCTTGACATTTTATTTATAAGGTGTTATTCTATTTATAGAACTAGATTTGTTATTTGGCACAGGCAATTGGAGCCCAAGTCCACTTAACCAATTTATAGTTCTATTTTTTTGTTTATCTATATATAAAATATCATTTTCTTTTTCTAACCAACTCTGTATTACATTTGTCTTTTCTTTTCCGTAAGCGCTAGCAATCTTATATATTTTATTAATATTAAACTTATTTTCTTTTGGATTTAATTCTAATACCACTAAAACAGGATTTCCTTTACTATCACAAACTTCACCAAAAATCAATTTTCTTCCTTGTGCCTTTTTCTGTTTAGAATGTGTGTTTAATATTATTGTCGGTTTTTCTACTATATGAGGTATGCTTTTTATAATACTATCTGTCATTTCAGGATGTTTATTTTGTATATTTAGTATCTTTGATTTATCTATAACTATATCATAATTATTTAATCCTATACTTCGAAGTGCTTTTGACGTTTTCCCTATGAGAAAACTACCTGTTCTGTCTATTTTATTCCATTTATCATATTCTGTTTCAAAGTTAGTTTCTCTTATTGTTATTACCTTCTTTCTTTTATTTATTTTTTCTTGGAAATTTTTAAGATTTAATTTTAAAAGATTTTAAAAAAATTGAAATAATTACTGTTAAAATACTACATTTTGTAGTGTTTTTCAAGTAAAATCGTATGTCAAAATTCGACAAAAAATTTTATTATTAAAATTGTATATTTTTTATTTTTTGGGAAAAGATAGAAATAGCAAAAAATATATATTTGGAGGTTTTAAAATGGGAGTTGAAAAACATTTAAGAATTACAGGTACATCTACAGTATCTTGGAAAGATGCAATTGTACAAGCAGTTGCAGAGGCTTCAAAAACTATTGATTATTTGTCAAACGTAAAAATTATTGAACAACGTGCAAGAATTGATGGTAAAAAATTAGTAGAATATTTTGTTGATTTAGATTTATCTTTTGTTATTGATAGAGATAGAGATTAAAGGAGGCTATATAATGAAACCAATTAAAACAAAACAAGAATACAGTGATTATGTTGATAAAAAATCCCCTAATTCTCCTATTCTAAAAAATTGTTTTAATGCATTTTGGGTAGGCGGATTGATTTGTAGTATTGGGCAGATTATTATGGATTTCTGTAAGTACAAAGGTATGGACGAGGTTGCTTCTTCAACTGTTGTATCTATTACATTAATTGCCATTGCTGCAATTTTAACAGGTTTGAATATATTTAATAAAATAGGAAAATTTGCAGGTGCAGGTTCTTTAGTGCCTATTACAGGTTTTGCAAACTCTATTGTCTCTCCTGCTATCGAATATAAATCAGAAGGATATGTAATGGGTGTTGGTGGCAAAATGTTTACAGTTGCAGGTCCAGTATTAGTTTTTGGAATTTCATCATCTGTAATTATTGGTATAATTGCTGCTCTATTTATTAAATAAGGAAGGAAGGATTTTATGACTCATTTAGGTGAACAAACAATTAAATTAGATAATCCACCAACAATAACTGAAGTTGCTAGTATTGTTGGTCCTAAAGAAGGACAAGGTCCATTGGCTAAATATTTTGACCAATGTTTAGAAGATGAATTTTGGGGAGAAAAAACTTGGGAAAAGGCTGAAAGTAAGATTATAAAAGAAACTGTGAATTTGGCTATTACAAAATCTGGTGTTCCTGCAAGTGACATAGATTACTGTTTTGCAGGTGATTTGCTAAATCAATGTATTTCATCTAGCTTTGGTCTTAGAGAATTAAACATTCCGTTTTTTGGAATATTTGGTGCTTGTTCAACATTTGTTGAAGGTTTATGTTTAGGTAGCGTATTTTTAGATGGTGGTGCTGCCAATAATGTTTTGTGTGCTACTTCTAGTCATTTTTGTAGTGCTGAAAAACAATTCCGTTTTCCATTAGAATTAGGAAATCAAAGACCTCCTACTTCTCAATGGACAGTAACTGGTTCTGGTGCTGCTGTTTTATCAAAATCTGGTACAGGTCCATTTATTACGCATATTACACCTGGAAAAATTGTTGATATGGGAATAAAAGATGCAAACAATATGGGTGCTGCTATGGCTCCTGCTGCTTTAGATACTTTAATTACTCATTTAAGAGATACAGATAGAAAGCCTAGCTATTACGATGCAATTATCACAGGTGATTTAGGTCATATTGGTAAAGATATTGTAATAGAACTTGCTGAGACTAAAGGTTACAATATCAAGAGTATTTATAATGACTGTGGTGTTTTGATGTTTGATAAAAATACTCAAGATACTCATTCTGGCGGTAGTGGCTGTGCTTGTATAGGAACTGTATTTTCAGGATATTTTTTCAAACAATTAAAAGATAGAAAATTAAATAGAATTTTACTAATTGCAACTGGAGCTTTAACTAATGCAACCACTTCTCAACAAGGTGAAAGTATCCCTGGTATTGCACATGCTGTTGCTATTGAGAACTAGGTTTGGAGGTGAATTGTATGGAATTTATACAAAGTATTGATTTGATGGGTTTATTAAAATGTTTTGTTGTTGGAGGAATTATTTGTATAATAGGTCAGCTTTTAATTGATAAAACCAAATTGACTCCTGCTAGAATTTTAGTAATATATGTTACAGCTGGTGCCATACTTGGTGGACTTGGAATTTATAAATATATAATAGAATTTGCTGGTGCTGGTGCGACCGTACCATTAACTGGATTTGGTGCAAACCTAGCTAAAGGTGCTATTCAAGAAGTGCAAAGTTCTGGATTGTTAGGTGCTTTTACTGGTGGAGTTAAAGCTTCTGCTGGTGGAATTGCTGCTGCAGTATTCTTTGGATATTTAGCTTCACTTATTGCTAAACCTAAAATTAAGAAACAATAAACACACAAAGCGTTGACAAAAAAATGTCAACGCTTGATTTTTTAATTTTTTTTGATTTCGGAAATCATATAGTTACCTTGTATATTTTTAAAATTACTAAAATTAATTATTGCTTTACCTTTATAAGTATTTTCAATAATTTCTTTAAATTTATTAAATTGTAGGTACTCTTCTCCTGCATCTTTCAAAAAGCCTCTATACCAGTATTTATTTAGATAATAAGGAAAACCTCCCGTCTCCTTTGGATCTTCAATCTCATAAATGATTACTTTTTTTCCAACTCTTAATAAACTATTTAATAGATTTACCAAATTAGTTTCATTTGGGATATGATGTAATGTGTTACTGCAATATACCATATCAAAAGCATTATCTTTAAAAGGAAAAGTTATAGCATTATGATTGGTAAAAAAAACATTCTCTTTTCGCTCAATAAGCTCCACTTGACTCCAACTAATATCATTAGCAACAATAAATTCAAAGTTTTCATCATAGTTTAGTGAAAATAATAGCGAATTATCTCCACATGATACATCTAAAAGTTTAGAACAACCTCTAACTTTATCTGACATTAATTCAATTAAAATATCTTTCTTCTTTCTTTTGGACGTTAATATATATTTTTTTACAAAATCATTGTGAAATTTATATCGATTTTTATATTTCTTATTGATTTCTATTTCTTCATCTTGAAATTCAGAATTATTATAAAGTATTATATTATTAAATCTTTCTTGAAATATTTCAAGTATTTGTTTATCTGAAAATTGATTTATATGCTCTAAAATCTGTTTATTTATTTTATAAAACATTATATCTTTAATGTTGTCTTTTTTATACCAACTCTTACCATAATTGCTAATCCAATATGCTCAATTTTAGTGCTATTATACTCAAATATATTTTTAGATATGGCAATAGGCTCAAGTTCTTCTATTATTTGTTCATTGTCTATTTGTTCAATTATTCTTTTAGTAGTATCTCTTATACCTTCATTTTGTAATACAGTTCCTGCTAATAGCGAAAATTGATTTTCTCCACATTCCTTTAAATATACCTTTCCATTTTTGTCATATAATACAAGTATTACGAAATTCTCTTTTGTCTTACAATAAGCAAAATATTCTTCTGTCACTGGTATCTCTTTTGTAACTACATCCAAATTATAAATTTCTTGATATAATTTCAGTTCAGTTTCAAATTTTTGGAATTCAATATTCTTTAGATTTTCACTTTTCTCTTTTATTTTCACAAATAATCCTCCTAAAGTTATACTAACATATTATTTTTGTCTAGCCATCTAAAAAATTTAGGATAATCCTCTTTAAACTGTACTGGATTTTCATCTATTAACTTTCTTATTTCTTCTTTGGTCATATAATATATCCCTTGGATTCCATCTTTATCGTAATCCAATTCGCCATCATATATTAATTTATACATCTTTGAAAAAGCACTAGTATTCAATTGTTCTGGTTTGAAATATCCTATTTCTTCTAATTTTACATTAGTAATACCTAGTTCTTCTTCTAGTTCCCTGTAAGCTGCATGTTCATATGTTTCTCCTGATGACACATGTCCTCCAACCGAACAATCATAGCAATTTGGGAAAACTCTTCTATTTCCACTTCTTTTTGGAACAACTATTTTATTATCGCTAGTAAATATCATTATATTTATTACTCTGAAATTTCTCCAATTATTTTTATATATTACATTTCTGTCTTCTTTTCCTATAACATTATCATTTTCATCTACTAAATCTAAATATTCTATTTCTCCCATTTTTACAACTCCATTTCATCAATATATTTTTCATTTATTTTACCTATAACTAATCTTGCTAACTCATCTATAGATAATTGTGTACTGTCTATATAAATTGCATCTTCTGCTTTCTTTAAAGCTCCTTCCTTTCTCTTTACTGCGTCTTCATCCCAATTATATACGCTATTTGCAACGGTCAACTCATCAACTTCTTCACCATTTTGTTTCAATTCTAGTATTTTTCTCTTAATTCTTTCCAGTGGATTTGCATCTAAGTAAATCTTAATATCAGCCTGCGGAAATACATTGGTTCCTATATCTCTCCCTTCCATTACTACATTTCTATTTTGGGCCATTTCTCTTTGTTTCTCTACCAATGCTTCTCTAACTTCTAAAATTGACGCAACCTTACTAGTAAAATCTGTTATCTCTTTGCTTCTAATTTGTAATGTTACATCATCTCCATTTAATAGCACTATTTGCTTATCTCCATTACCTCTAAAACTAATATTAATATTTTTTAGCATAGTTTCAATTTCTTCTGTATTCTCAATTCCAATATTGGAATCTTGCATTTGTTTTGCAACGCATCTATACATTGCCCCTGTTTGAATATTAATGAAACCTAATTCTTTTGCTATTCTCTTTGCTAAAGTAGATTTTCCTGAACTTGTAGGTCCATCAATTGCTACTATAAAAGCCATTTTACTACTCCTTTATATTATTATTTTAACACTTGATTTTAATTATATCATAAATTTCCAGCCTTTACAATTTTTTACACTCAATTTTTTGTAATTTTTAGTAACTGCTTATGTTGACTTTATGTTTTTTTTTTGTTATAATCATAATATCACAATTTTATATAGTTATTCTATTAAAAGGAGGATAAACTATGGGGTTGCTTATTTCCCGGGAAGGCCTGAATGCCAAGCAGAAGCAATTAGCTGATTTGCAACAAAGACTTATTGAGTCTCAGAACTTTAAAGGTTCTATTGCCATTCACAGTGGCGATGCCTGGCATGATAACAATGATTTCGAACAATGCGAAATCGAAGAAAGGAGACTCTTACACCAGATTAGGATCTTGGAAGAAGAAATTTCCTCCGCTACAGTTGTAGAAGAAGTTTCTGGTAACCGCACCACTGTAAACTATGGTGCAAAAGTCTCACTGAAGTTAGTGCAAAACGGAAGAGAACTACCTACATATACAGTTCTTTTCTCCGACTCTGATGAACCTGCTGAATTTCGAAAGGTTTCCGCAAATTCTCCGCTTGGTGCAGCAATTTACAAAAAAAGAGAAGGAGATACCGGGAACTACAAGGTTAACTCTAATGAGTTTACCGTCACTATCCTTAAAATTGAATACTAAAAAGAGTGTATAAATTTACATTCTAAAACAAGCCTTGAATTTTGTTCTAAGGCTTGTTTTATATATATTTCACATTTCAAGTATATCTAAATATGCATATTTACTGTCTTCATAGTTTTTTATATCTTCTACCAATTCTTTCCCCATTTGTGAAATATCACTTATTCTCCTTGCCTGTCCATCCTCACATACTACTAATGGATTTGTATATCTTTTCTTAACTTTTATTGATATACAATATTTATCTTTAACTTCTGTATCGCTTCTTCCAACTTGTGTACTATTTGAAAAAATTTCAAAAGCGTCTCTTATTTTTTTATTAGGACAATTTCTTATTTTATCAACTATTTCTTTTTCTGAATACAAGTATAAATCTTCTTCTGTAATATAGTTTTCTTTTGCCATTTTTCTTAATATATCTGTCCAAAATTGCATAATCATATTGTTTTCACTATTTCCACAAAACAAATGCCACATTATGCTTGATCTTCTTAAATATTCTTCTGCTATATCTAGATTTTCAAATCCAATTTCATCTTCGCCTTGCTCATTTTTTAATATTTTTATGTTGTTATATATTCTATCAATAGACTCTAAAGTAAAGGCATCTTGTGTTACTAGACCATCACTTAGTGTATACTCTAATCTATCTGCAGATAATTTTGGACTATCATTATCTGCAATTGGATATATATGATAATCTATCACTTCTTCCAATTTTATATTATCTCTATTTAATAGTTTCATTATGTCTTTTGAATTTTTTATAATTGTTTCTGTAAGCTCTTCTGTTGATTCTTGTTTTTCATAATCTCCATGTAAATAATCTACAACATGGCTGAAAGATGGTGTTGCTATATCGTGATATAGACCTGCTATTGCTTGTTTTTTATCCTTAGTAAAGTGCCAAACAATTAGTGCAACTCCTAAACTATGTTCATATCTAGTATGGAAAAATTTATATGGAATCAATTTAGTGTATTCACATGCTGATACCATACTTATTCCTTTTAATCTCTGCATTTCTGGCACATTAGCATATTCTATTAAAAAAGCTGGAAATTCCTTTGATAAGATTTGTAAATATTTTTTTATTTCTTCATTTTCTAATTTCATTTGAATAAACTCCTATTAAATTTTATATATACAATTAAACAGAACCCAAAAGTTAAAACACTTTCTGGGTTCTGTTCTTTTATATACATCTTGTTATTTGCTTGCTTTTTCAGCTACTTTTACTATTTCAGTAAATGCTTTTGGATCAGATACTGCAAGTTCAGCTAACATTTTTCTGTTAACAACAACATTTGCTTTTTTTAGTCCTGCAACTAATTTGCTATATGTTGTTCCATTCATTCTAGCTGCTGCATTAATTCTTGCTATCCATAATTTTCTAAAATTACTCTTTTTGTCTTTTCTTCCTACATAAGCATAGTTTCCAGATTTCATAACAGCTTGTTTAGCCATTCTAAATCTATAGTGTTTTGCACCATAATATCCTTTTGCTCTTTTTAATATTTTTTTATGTTTTTTACGAGTAATTATTGCTGTTTTTACTCTTGCCATTTTAATTCACCTTCCTCATTCTCTTTTTAGTTTCCGTATGGTAACATTTTTTTGATTCCTGCTTCGCATGTTTTATCTGCATAAGCATCTTGTACTTTTCCTCTAGATTTTGCTCTACTTGTTTTTCTTGCTAAAATATGTCTTTTATTAGCCTTTGTTCTTTTAACTTTTCCAGTAGCTGTGTAAGAATATCTCTTTTTAGCTGCTTTGTTTGTTTTTAGTTTTGGCATAATTTATTCCTCCTTTAAATTTTGCTTTGTATATATTACTTATCAGCTTTTTTAGCTAATATAATAAACATGTTTTTACCTTCCAAAAGTGGTTTCTTTTCTGGAATAGAAATATCTGATAAATCATCTATAAACTTTTGAAGAACTTCTTCTCCTAATTTAATATAGTTCATTTCTCTTCCTCTGAATTTTAATGTGATTTTTACTTTGTTTCCATCTTCTAGAAATTTTCTTGCATTTTTAGCTTTGAATTCGAAATCATGTGTATCAATGTTTGGTGTGATACGAATTTCTTTTACTTCAAAACTTTTTTGTTTTTTACGAGCTTCTTTTTCTCTTTTAGCTTGTTCAAATTTGTACTTGCCATAATTCATAATTTTACAAACTGGCATTTCTGGATTTGGAGAAACCATAACTAAGTCTAATTTCTTTTCAAAAGCCATATCTAAAGCTTCATTAAGACTTACTACACCTTTCTTTTCTCCATTTTCATCAATTAATTGTACTTTACTTGCTCTAATTTGTTCATTAATTGGTAAATCTTGTTTTATAATAAAACACCTCCATAAAATTAAATCAAAAAAGATTGATTTAAAAATCAATCCACACACAGAAATACCCAATAATAAGTATAGAATATTTACCTTTTTGCCTCTGCTTAAGGTGAGCATGGATTGCTTCTTTTATTTACGTTTATAAGTATAGCATATATTTTATTTGTTTGTCAACTATTTTTTACAATTTGCTTGACTTTTTTATGTTTTTGTATTAAAATAATTAAGCATGTTTATGATTGTTATTATTTTAGAAGCTTCTCCCCGGTAGCCGAAAAAATAATTTCATATAGATATTTGAATTTGAAATGGAGGATATGATTACCATGAATAATACAACCTATAGTATTAAAAAAAGTGAAATTGAAAGCAAATGGTATATTATTGATGCAGCTG
>ERZ857745.3986-NODE-3986-length-13391-cov-5.260948_pt1 | contig 13391 bp, 10 predicted proteins | sample MGYA00519699_ERZ857745 | MGnify/ENA primary metagenome ERZ857745 (study PRJEB31778, sample SAMEA3449357) | human gut metagenome | biome: human gut; feature: human-associated habitat; material: faeces | place: United Kingdom | collected 2010/2012 ...
CTTTTACGTTGATATGTCCGTCTGGCTTTTTGTGGGAAAGCAGTACTACCGTCTCACAATGCACCGTCTCGCAGAACTGATCCACCGCCGTCATCTTCTCCACACGATAACCCGCCAACTGCATCATCTCCAGATCACGTGCCAGACTGGTCATCTTACAGGAGATATATACAATCTTATCCACCCCATAATTCAAGATCTTCGGAAGTGCCTTCGGATGGATTCCGTCTCTCGGCGGATCCAGTACGATCACATCCGGCTTCTCTTCAATCTCATCAAGTACTTTAAATACATCTCCGGCAATGAATCTGCAGTTGGAAAGTCCATTTCGGACAGCATTTTCTTTTGCCGCCTCGACTGCTTCTTCAATAATCTCGACACCGATCACTTTCTTTGCAACCGGAGCAAGCACCTGACCGATTGTTCCTGTTCCGCTGAACAGATCGAATACAACCTGGTTATCAATATCTCCAATGTATTCTCTTACAGTCTCGTACAGCACTTCTGCACCTTTCGAGTTTGGCTGGAAGAAGGAAAATGGTGTGATCTTAAATTCCAGTCCGAGAAGCTTCTCGTAAAAGAAGTCCTGTCCATAAAGAATTCTTGTCTCATCACTCTTCACGACATCAGACAGGGAATCATTCAATATATGAAGGATTCCAACAATCTTTCCCTCTAATTCCAACGCCAGAAGTTCTTCTACCAATGGAGTAAGGTCATGTTCTTCCTGCGTTGTCGTCACAAGATTCACAAGAATCTCACTTGTTGTATCGCCACGTCTTAAAAGAAGATGGCGGAGATAACCGACATGCTGCATTTTCTTATAATAACTTACATTTCTTTCTTTGAAATAATTCAGCACACAGAGAAGAATCTTATCCATATCTTCATGGACAAGCTGGCAGTCTCCCGCTGTCAGCACATCATAAGTACTTCCTTTTTTATGAAGACCGAGAGATAGCGGACCGTCTTTGAATTCGTCTCCAAAAGAAAATTCCATCTTGTTACGGTAATGGAATTCCTTCGGGCTGTGCTTCACACCCTCAAAAAGATACTCGCCCTTTACTACCGGATCCATAATCCTGCGGATCTGTCCTTCTTTCATCTTCACCTGCTCTTCATATGGCATTGTCTGATACATACAGCCGCCACAGGCAGGAAAGATACTACAGACCGGCTCTCTTGTCTCTAATGGAGATTTCTCCAACACTTCAAGAAGTCTTCCTTCTGCATTTCCTCTTTTAAATTTATTTATCATAAAACGGATCTTCTGTCCCGGAATCCCATTTTTCACAGTAACATACTGTTCTTCCTCCGGAACAAATACAATCCCCTTGTTTGGGAAATCTACACGTTCAATAATACCCTCGTAGATCTGACCTTTTTTCATCCTAATCTCCTATCAATTCTAATCTATTTTAACAGAAAAACAGACAGGATGGTTTCTTCTCTCACCCTGTCTGCACTTTTGCAATTCACTCAAGAATTATACCTGATCATCCTCGCTGAAGTAATCATCAAAATCGTCATCAAAATCATCTTCAAAATCATCAAGATAATCCGGTGATACAAAACGATATACTGCATAAGCGATTGCAGCTACTGCTGCTACTGCTCCGATGATAGCCAGTGTCCAGATTACTGTGTTCTTCTGCTTCTCAGCCTCATTCTTATGAAGAATCTCGTTCAATCTTGTTTCTGCAATGATATCTTCTATTCTCTTGTTCATATTAACACGTCCTTTCTTCACCTTTTGCGGTGACAGATAATCTGTGTTTATTATAACACCTGACGATTCATATTACTACTGATTTATCATTTTTTTATAACTTTCTCATACCTTTACAAGCTTGGCAAATTTTGCAAACATCTTGCGTGTTCCGACACTGTCAAATTCAATCGTAACCTCGTGATCTCGTCCACCTTCTTTGATATCCGTTACTGTTCCTTCCCCAAACTTCACATGACGTACCCGGTCTCCGACCTCATAACCAAGTGGACCATTCCCACCTGCTGCCAGCTGACTGCCTTTCTGCAAGGATGCCAGTGCCTGACTTCCTGTAAGCGGCTTACCCTCCCCCTGATTCTTTGCAGGTGTCATTCCGCAAAGTGCTCCTGCGAATGCCTGTGCCCGAAATGCTTCTCTGGCACGTGCATATGTATTCTGCTGTGCTGGCATCTCCGTCTCCTGGGTAAACTTCTTGTTTCCTGTATCAAGCAGTTCCCTTGGAATCTCTTTCACAAATCGTGACATCGGATTGTACTGTGTCTCACCGTGCACCATTCTTCTGCGCGCACTTGTCAAAGTCAGTTCCTGCTCTGCCCTTGTGATTCCAACATAACAAAGTCTCCGCTCTTCTTCCAGTTCTTCTCTGTCTCCTGCATTAATACTCATATATCCCGGGAAAAGTCCATCTTCCATCCCTGCAAGATAAACACGTGGAAATTCAAGTCCCTTTGCGCTATGTAAAGTCATCAGAACAACATATTCCTGGTCTTCATCCAGACTGTCAATATCCGCAACCAAAGCAACTTCTTCAAGGAATCCGCTCAATGTTGCCTTTTCATCTTTATCCTGACAACTTTCCTCATAAGTTGCCGCTTTACTGATCAGCTCGTCTATATTCTCTTTTCTTGTTTTCGCCTCTTCTTTATCTTCATTTTCAAGGCTTTCTATATATCCTGTCTTCTCAATCACTTCCTGTAAAAGATCTGTGATGTTCATCTCTTCTGCCAACGTCTTAAAATACTCGATCAATGCCGCAAAAGAGTCCAGTTTTGTTGCACTTCTTCCCACTCCTGCGATCAGCTCCGGTGCCAGTAATGCCTCATAAAAACCAATTCCACGTTCTGTTGCAGACTCCTGAATCCGGTTAATTGTTGTGAGACCGATTCCTCTCTTTGGGACATTAATGATTCTTCTAACCGCAACATCATCACGTCCATTGTCGATTGTCTTGAGATAAGCAAGAAGATCCTTAATCTCTCTTCTCGCATAGAAATTTACACCACCGACAATCTTATAAGGAATATTCATGGCAATAAATTTCTCTTCCAGCAGACGGGATTGTGCATTCGTACGATAAAGAACTGCACTGTCATTATAGGAACCTCCCTGTCTGACAGCATTTTTGATATCTTCGCCTATGAAATCCGCCTCATCAAATGCAGTATCAAACTGACGCAGACGGATCAGTTCACCTTCTCCGTTCTCCGTCCAAAGTGATTTCTCCTTTCTTCCGCGGTTATTCGCGATCACACTGTTCGCTGCATTCAGAATATTCCCTGTAGATCTGTAGTTCTGCTCCAGTTTGATCACCTTTGCATCCGGAAATTCATGCTCAAAGTCAAGAATATTCCGGATATTCGCTCCACGGAACTTGTAGATTGACTGGTCATCATCTCCAACGACACAAAGATTCTTATATTTTCCTGCAAGAAGGCTTACCAGCTGAAACTGGACTGTATTTGTATCCTGATATTCATCTACCATAATATAGCGGAATCTTTCCTGATAACTCTCAAGCACATCCGGCTGTGTCTGCAAAAGCTGTACTGTCTTTACAAGCAGATCATCAAAATCCAGTGCATTATTCGCTCTCATCTGCGTCTCATACTCACGGTAAACCTTAGCAATCTTCATCTTTGCAAAGTCTCCTCCGGCATTCAGTTCAAATTCATCCGGAAGGATCATCTCATTCTTGGCAGATGAAATTGCTGAAAGCAGACTTCTTTCTTTAAACACTTTCGTATCCACATCTACTTTCCGACAGACTTCCTTAATTAGTGTCTTCTGATCATCTGTATCATATATAGTAAAATGATTCTCATACCCTAATCTGTCAATAAACCTTCTCAAAATACGCACGCACGCAGAGTGAAATGTACTCACCCCTACACTTTCCGCTCCAAAACCGACAAGGTTATCCACACGCTGGCGCATCTCTTCTGCCGCTTTGTTCGTAAATGTGATTGCAAGGATATTCCATGGGTTCACGCCACGTTCTCCGATCAGATATGCGATCCTGTGCGTCAGAACTCTTGTTTTTCCTGAACCGGCTCCGGCAAGAATCAGAAGAGGGCCGTCCGTGTGGTAAACAGCCTCTCTCTGCGGTTCATTTAATTTATCATAAATGCTCATCTTTCCACTCCTTTAAAGTTATAAAGATATCTGTAAATGTATTCCCATTATCAAACACACGTTCCTGTTTGTCAACTACATTTTCCGGCCTTCTTATCTTTTGCTTGCTATCTAGTTTTAAATACTATATAATAAATGTATCGAGGTGATAACATGAATATAGACACAAGTAATCTGTTAAACAGCATTTTAGAAGAACTTTCTTCTTTAAGTTATGTGCATCCCGGCGATGTTCCGAATATTAATCTTTACATGGATCAAGTAACTACTTTTATGGATGAGCAGCTGGCTTCGACCAAACGTTACCCTGATGATAAGATCCTAACAAAGACCATGATCAATAATTATACGAAGAACAATCTTCTTCCACCCCCGGTGAAGAAGAAGTATTCCAGAGAGCACCTGCTCCTTCTGGTCTTCATTTATTATTTTAAAAATATCCTTTCAATCAAAGATATTGAGACAGTTCTTGCACCGCTCACAGAGAAATATTTTCCGGATGGAAGCTCTTTTGAATTAGCGGATATTTACAAAGAAGTCTGCAAGATTGAAAAAGAACAGCTGGATTCCATCAAAGAGAATGTAACTGCTACTTATGAGAAATCTGCTGAGACTTTCACTCATCTTACTGATGGCGAAGATAAGGAGATCTTACAGCAGTTTGCATTTATATGCAGCTTGAGTTTTGATGTATATATCAAGAAAATGATCATTGAACGGATCATTGATGACCTCTCTTCCAAGTCTTCAAAAAACGAAGAGAAAAAGAAAGGGAAATAAACATTTCTGTTTAAAACGAGATACAGCCTGCGAAAGACTTTATCAGGATCTTCCGCAAGCTGTATCTTTTGATTGATAAAAGGTATTTTATTGTAAGCTTAATTCTTAAGTGTTATTCTTCCGTTCCATTCTCTTCCTCAGCAAGCCCTACACGTTTGAAAACCATATCATATCCGTCATTCCCATAATTAAGAGAACGGTTCACACGACTGATTGTCGCAGTGGATGCTCCTGTCTTCTCCGCGATCTCCAAATATGTCTTCTGTTCACGGAGCATTCTTGCCACTTCAAATCTCTGTGACAATGAAAGCAGCTCATTGATCGTACAGATATCTTCAAAAAATGTATAACACTCTTCTTTATTCTCAAGGCTTAAGATTGCCTGAAACAGATAATCTACTGCCTCGGTTCTGATCTTCTTACTCATACGAAACAATCTCCTTCTCAACCGGCTAATTATATGATGGCTTACGGCATACCATAAACCATAACAATACCTTTTGCCTTCTCAGGCCACTTTTTGATTTTAACACATTAAATTTTTAAAGTCCACCATTTCTTATGAATTTAAACTAAATTCTTGCACAATTTTGATTTTTTTCTAAAACATTTTATGTAAAACACACTTTTTTCGTTGTTCTTCCTCTTTTAAGATGCTATAATAAGTCTGTTATAAATATTTTGATACAAAAGAGAGGAGTACATGATTAATATGAAGTGCCCAATATGTGGAAAAGACCTGGATTTGCAGAATAAGCAGATTGGCACCAGCGAAAACGGGGATCCAATCTTTAATGAATATGCAATCTGCCATAGCTGTAAAAAGCAATGGAACCTTGATAAACAACGTGCAAAGAAGATCGCTGCCAAGAAAGCCGCAGAAGAGAAAGCAAAAGCTGAGGCTGAGGCTCGTGCCGCTGAAGAGAAGGCAAAAGCTGAGGCTGAGGCCCGCGCTGCTGAAGAGAAGGCAAAAGCTGAAGCTGCCGCCCGTGCTGCTGAAGAAAAAGCGAAAGCTGAGGCCGCCGCCCGTGCCGCTGAAGAGAAACGAGCTGCCCGCAGAGAAGCAAAAGCCCGCGCCCGCAAAGAAGCGATTGCCCGCCTTGCTGCTGACAAAGGGATTTCAGAAGAAGAAGCTGAACGTATTCTTAAGGAGAGAGCCAGAGCCCGCAAAGCCGCTGCACAGAAAGCTGCCACTGATGCCACTGCCACTGATAATTCCGAAGAGCAGAAATATGGGAACATTCCTGCGGAAGAAATCCGTGATAAGCGTGAAAAAGCAGTTCGCAAGGGATACGAAGATATGCTTGCAACTGACCCTGACAGTAAAGTTGCCAAGAAGAAAAAGAAAGAGGAAGCCGAAACTGCGAAAGCAAAAGAAGATGTAAAATCCAGAAAAATGGATGACTATGATGATGAGAAATCCTCTGATGATGAAGATGATGATGAATATGAATATGTAGACGAATATCCACGTTTCAGACCTGGACGCATCATCCTTGGAATCATTTCCCTGCTTGCATTTGGTTTCTGTATTTATAAAGGATTCGTAACAGGACTCAGCACATCAGGAGCTGACGTAACTTCTGCTCCTGGCATGAATTATGTCATTGTTGCTCTTTGCATGCTTGTCACTGCACTGTTATACTTCATCATGAATAACCGTGATACACTTTTTGCATTCCTTATCCCGATGATTGTCTATATCGGTAGTGCTGTTTTTGCTTTCCTGAAACATGGAGATGAATTCGAGCTTCTGATTTTAGCCGGTGTAAGTGGTGTACTTGCTGTTATTTCACTGATTCTCGCAATTGCTTCCCGCGGTGGAGATGATTACGATGATGAAGATGATTACGACGATCCATTTGAAGAAGAACACGATAATTAAAATCGCGTTATAGATCTTTTTGGTTTCTAAGAACAATTTATATAAGATAATTACAAGGGAGTATCATTTTGCGGTACTTCCCTTTTTTGTCCTGATATGCATTTTTTATATCATATATCTAAAATATTTTTAGGTGTCAAAAACTTTTTTAGAATAGTTGTTGCTTTTTGTTGAATATGTGATAAAATATAACCATAGGTATCTTTATATAATTAAAAATACACAACAAACACATACTCCTCAAAGATTTTTCTTTGGGGATTTTGTTACAAAGAAAGGAGTAACTGACATGGCATCATTTATAGTAAATGGTCAGGAAGTCTCACCTTCAAAGAATCAGAAACTGTTACGGTTCCTGCGTGATGAACTGCACATTACCTCTGCAAAGGATGGTTGCAGCGAAGGCGCTTGTGGAGCCTGTACTGTTATCATTGATGGACAGACTTGCAAATCCTGCGTACCTGACACAGATTCATTGGCCGGAAAGAATGTCATCACAGTCGAGGGGCTTTCTGATTGGGAACAGAAAGTTTACACTTATGCTTACGGGAAGGCAGGCGCTGTACAGTGCGGATTCTGTATTCCTGGTATGGTTATGTGCACAAAAGCACTTTTGGATGTAAATCCGGAACCAACCGATGATGAGATTCGCTATGCGCTGCGCAACAACTATTGCCGCTGTACAGGATATGTTAAGATCATGGACGCGGTACGTCTGGCAGCTAAGATTCTGAAAGAAGGAGTTTTACCAGATGACGGAGATCCTAGCTGGACTCTTGGTTCCCGTGTTTCTCGTATAGATGTTGAAGAAAAAGTGCTTGGGACAGGTAAATATCCGGATGACTATTATCCGGAAGGAATGCTCTATGGCGCTGCTCTTCGTAGTAAATATCCACGAGCTCGCGTACTTTCTATTGATACCTCTGCTGCCGAGGCTCTGCCTGGCGTAGAAGCGGTTGTAACAGCCGATGATATTCCTGGGGAGAATAAGATCGGACACTTAAAACATGATCAGTATTCACTGATTCCGGTTGGTGGACTGACACATTATCTCGGAGATGCAATTGCCCTTGTAGCTGCAACTGACATGGCAACTGTAGAAAAAGCAAAGAAACTTATTAAAGTTGAATATGAAGTACTTCCTCATGTGCATACAGTGGAAGAAGCTGCTGCTCCAGATGCACCTCTTGTTTATGATGAAGAAGAGACTAACGTATGTGCTTATAAGCACATCAGCCGCGGAAATGCGGAAGAAGCAATCAAGAATTCCAAGTACGTGATCTCACATCACTTTGAGACACCTTGGACTGAGCATGCTTTCCTTGAACCGGAATGTGCTGTTTCTTTCTATGATGAAGACGGTGACATTTTCGTATATTCAACAGACCAGTCCGCTCACCAGACATTGCACGAAGTTACACTTATGCTTGGAACAGATAAAGTAAAAGTTCAGAACGCATTAGTCGGCGGTGGTTTCGGTGGTAAAGAGGACATGACTGTTCAGCATTTAAGCGCATTGCTTACTTACGTAACAAAGAAACCGATCAAGATGAAATTATCCAGAGCGGAATCCTTGCTTGTTCATCCGAAACGTCACCCATTCTACATGGATATGACAATGGGATGCGATGAGAATGGAGTGATCCAGGGTGTAAAAGCGATTGTTAAATCTGACACAGGTGCATTCGCTTCTCTTGGCGGCCCGGTTCTTGAACGTGCATGTACACATGCAGCAGGACCTTATCATTATGAAAACTTTGAAATTGAAGGAACTGCTTACTATACAAATAACCCACCTGCCGGAGCATTCCGCGGATTTGGTGTTACACAGACTTGTTTCGCAACAGAGACACTTCTGAACATGATGGCTGACAAGGTAGGCATTACGCCTTGGGAGATTCATTACCGCAATGCGATCCGCCCAGGCGAAGTACTTCCGAACGGACAGATTGTAGATAACTCTACAGGTCTTGTAGAGACACTGGAAGCTGTCAAAGAAGAGTATGATGCTGCACTTGCGGCCGGTAAGGCTGTTGGCCTTGGTTGTGCTATGAAGAATGCCGGCGTTGGTGTTGGTATCCCGGATACAGGACGTGTAAAATTAATTGTTGAAGAAGATGAAAAACTTCACATCTTCACTGGTGCTTCCTGTATCGGTCAGGGACTTGGTACTGTACTTGTGCAGATGATCGTTACAAATACAGATCTTTCCCATGATGATATCGTCTATGAGCGAAGCAACACATGGATTTCACCTGATTCCGGTACAACTTCCGGTTCTCGTCAGACACTTGTAACTGGTGAAGCATGCCGCAGAGCATGTGAAAAATTCATGGAAGCGAAAAACAGCGGTAAGTCCATGAAAGATATGATTGGAGAAACTTTCTACGGAGAGTATCTCGCTAAGACTCATCCACTTGGTGCAGATGTGCCTAATCCGATATCTCACGTTGCTTATGGATATGCAACTCAGGTCTGCATCCTTGATCCTAAGACAGGTAAGATTGAGAAAATGATTGCCGCACACGATGTTGGTAAAGCTGTCAACCCACTTTCCTGCGAAGGTCAGATTGAAGGCGGTGTTGTAATGTCTATGGGATTCGCACTCAGAGAGCAGTATCCAATCGATGAAAATTGTAAACCAATTGACAAGTATGGTTCCTTAGGACTTTTCCGTTCTCACGAAGTTCCTGAGATTGAAGCAATCGTTATTGATAAACCTGGTCTGGATGTTGCCTGTGGAGCAATCGGTATCGGAGAGATCACATCCATCCCTACTGCTCCTGCAATCGCGGATGCATATTGCAGATTTGACGGAGAAAGACGCTACAGCCTTCCTCTTTCTAACACACCATACGAAAGGAAGAAATAATCATGGCAATTAAAAAGAGATTTCCTTACCGGGCAGCTCTGGTTGCCTGTAACGGTGGCTGCCGCGCAGCCGGCTCTGAAGACGGTGGATGCAAAGATGGCTGCATCGGATGTGGAGCCTGTATAGAAAAATGTAAATTCGGCGCGATTTCCATGAATGAATATGGCGTTGCCGAAGTAGACGAAGAAAAATGTATTGCCTGTGGACAGTGTGCAAAAGTCTGTCCACAGAACCTGATCAAAATCCACGACTGTGCAAACTACATTGTAGTAAAATGCTCTAACAAAGAAAAAGGAGCTGTTGCACGTAAGCAGTGTGAAGTCAGTTGTATTGGATGCGGTATCTGTGAAAAAACATGTACTGCAGGTGCAATTCATGTAGAAGATAATTGCGCAGTAATCCAGGAAGACATCTGCTTAAGCTGTGGAATGTGCTCTGTAAAATGTCCAAGACATGTAATCCATGATCTCCGCGGAGTATTTACAGCAGTAAGATAATACAAAAGCTATCGACTACGATAACAACACAGATATGTGTTAAGTTATTGTAATCGATAGCTTTTTTATCTACTCATCTTCATCCAGAAACTCGATATCATCATCGTCATCAAGATAATCTAAATCATCCAGATCATTCAAGTCATCTAAGTCATCCGGATCTTCATCAAAATCATAATCCTCTGTCACATCTGCCTCATCAGCAGTTACTTCAATTTCGACGTCTTCCTCCCAATCTTCCTCGTCTACATCAAACTTCTCTTCTTTAAAGTTCTCCACTTCATCCTCTTCCAGATCATCTTCAAGATCATCAAATTCATCCATGCTGACAACTGTTGTGCCCTTGTCTTCTTTCCGGACATTTTCCGGAAGACTCTCTATAATCTCATCCAGCTCATCAAAATCATCCAGATTCTCAACCAGTGCCCTTGCCTTCTCGACTTCATTTTCTGTAGAATGTTCTTCACGGATCTCTGCGGCTTTAAGTAAATTCTTTTTCTTACGTTTTCCGGATTCCAAAAGAAGCTGGATCCAGATACTAAGTGCACCAATTGCAGCACAAAGTGCCACATGAATCATTCCGTTTTTATATGGCTGCAGATAAAAGATACTGCTGCCCGCTGCCATTGCTCCAAACACAGAAGAAGCAGCAATCAGCATAAAGTTATGAAACTTAATAGAAAGCAATGCACACACAAGACCAATACCCGCACAGATTCCATAGATAATAAAATCCTGTGGTTTCATCAAATGTACACTGACAACAAAGACGAGTACCGCTACTGTCACAAATCCACCAATCTGCTTCTTCCATGCACCAAGCACCGCCAATACAAGTCCCACACCTGCTCCTGCCGCCAATGCGATCGTCTGATCCAGACCTGCAATCGCTCCGACCGCAATTCCGGCTGCGCATCCTGCTGACAATCCTGCGATCACAGACCAGAAACGTACCAGTTTCAGCCCCGTCAGACATAACAGTACCGCTCCGGCCGTTATAACGATCAGAGAAATAAATTCCATCTGACTCAAATGATGACTGCTTTCATTAAGTCCAGCCAGAACAACATCCAGGTCAAAATTCAGAATTGTATCAATCATATCATTTACATTCATTATTTACACCTTCGTCCCTTACTATTTATTACTCACTACTGCTCATTTTAGCAATTTTTTTTACTGATTACAAGTGTTCATTTCACCTTTCCATTGACTTCTTATTCTTCTCCACTTAAAATAGAAGAGAAATGCTATTGCTGACCGCATAATACTGTGAACAGCAATAAAATGCTAACATAAAGGAGTTTATTATGGAACAGTTAAGAATACCTGCTGGCTATCATTCCCCTCTTACAATTCGTGAGACAGAAGTAGCCATCAAAGAAGTGAAAGACCACTTCGAGCGTGCTCTTGCAAAGAATCTCCACCTGACACGAGTGTCAGCACCACTGTTTGTCCGTCCGGAATCCGGTCTGAATGATAACTTAAACGGTGTGGAACGTCCGGTTTCCTTTGACATCAAAGAACAGGATGGTTCTGTTGCAGAGATCGTTCATTCTCTTGCGAAATGGAAGAGATATGCATTGAAGAATTACAATTTCCATTCCGGCGAAGGGCTTTACACAGATATGAGTGCGATACGTCGTGATGAAGATACAGACAACATCCATTCTCTGTATGTTGACCAGTGGGACTGGGAAAAAGTAATTTCTAAGGAAGAACGTAACACAGAGACACTTCAGTACACTGTCCGCAAAGTCTACCGGGCTCTGAAAGATACAGAAGAATACATTTCCAGACGTTACAACTATATTGATCCTCTTCTTCCTGATGATATCTTTTTCATCACTACACAGGAGCTGGAAGACCTTTATCCGGATCTTACTACCAAAGAACGTGAAAAAGCGATTGCGAAGGAAAAAGGCGCAGTGTTTATCTCCAAGATTGGTGGAGTACTTGCTTCCGGCGAAAGACATGACGGTCGTGCTCCGGACTATGATGATTGGGAGCTGAACGGTGACATTATCGTTTACTATCCGGTTCTTGACATCGGTCTTGAACTCTCTTCTATGGGAATCCGTGTTGACGAAGACTCATTAAAGGCACAGCTAAAAGAAGCCGGATGTGAAGATCGTGCAGAACTTCCATTCCAGAAGGCACTGCTGAACGGCGAGCTTCCATATACAGTCGGCGGCGGTATTGGACAGTCCCGTATCTGTATGTATTACTTAAGAAAGGCTCATATCGGTGAAGTACAGTCTTCCCTCTGGCCTGAAAATGTAGTTGAAGCTGCTGCTGATGCCGGCATTCACCTTCTCTAAACACAAGACAGACCAGTCAATTATATGATAAAAAGCAGATTCGAATTCTACTGGAGCATCTCTCCTTTGAATTCGAATCTGCTTTTTTCATTCTCCTCTTATTCTACAATCAGCAACTGTTCTTCCTCAGACACCCTGTTCCAAAAAACATTAAAATCATCAAATTCCGGCAAATAGATATCTGCCGTATTCCAGATCTGCGCCAGATTCTTGTCATTTGCCTTATCATAAACTGCTACTGTCTTAAATCCCGCATGCTTTGCCGTTCTCAAAGCCTGGTAAGTATCTTCAAACACCCAGGTCTGTTCCGGCTCCGTATCCAGCTGCAAAAGTGCTGCAAAATAAATATCCGGCTGATCCTTACCGCTTCCGATCTCAGATGCTGTAAAAACTCCTTGAAAATAAGGTAATACCTTCAATCTGCTCAGAGCTGCTTCTGCATTCTTCCGGTCACCGGTTGTTGCGATCACCATAGGAATCTTCCGCTCTCTGAATTCCTCCAGATACTGACGAACCCCTTCTTTCAATGGAACTCGTTTTGCATAATAGTCTTCCACTTCCTTATTCAGTCCCTGTACAACCTCTTCCACTGTCTTCTCCAGGTTATAATGTGAGATCAGATAATCTGCCGCCTCCTCCAGGCTCATCTCAAATAATGTCTCCCCTAGGTTCTTCTCGGCCTCAATTCCCAAATGATCCAGATACAATTCTCCAAGATTCTCCCAGACAGGCATGGAATTGAGAAGGACACCATCTACGTCAAATATTACACCTTTTATCATGTCATTCCTCTTTTCTGCTATGCACTACATTATAATCTCCCTGGAAACGCATGTCAACCGTTACTGTTCACACGATGTGCGACCAGCAACGCATCTCGCCATTTTAAATCGCC
>ERZ857745.4002-NODE-4002-length-13327-cov-2.918023_pt1 | contig 13327 bp, 13 predicted proteins | sample MGYA00519699_ERZ857745 | MGnify/ENA primary metagenome ERZ857745 (study PRJEB31778, sample SAMEA3449357) | human gut metagenome | biome: human gut; feature: human-associated habitat; material: faeces | place: United Kingdom | collected 2010/2012 ...
TTTCCCAGGTTGCTTATGCGCCGGAGGAGACCTACGGCGGGTTCCGCGTGAACCTCGCTGCAGAGCTCGAGGTCTACGCCGACCCGTCGGTGAGCCCGATGCTGGCGCGCAGCGATTTCTCGATCGACGAGTTCCTCGATGGGAAGGTTGCGCTGTACGTCAGATTCGACAGCTCGACGAGTGCGTACGACCCGCTGGTGGCGGCGTTCGTGTCGCAGTTCATGGACGGCCTCCGCCGCCTGGCGCAGTGTAACGGAGGGGAGCTGAGCCGCCCGGTGTACTGGCTTTTGGAGGAGTTCCCGCAGCTCCCTAAGATTCCCGGCCTGCAGAAGGCTGTGAGCATCGTGCGCTCGGCGGGTATGCACCTGGTGTTTTGCTGTCAGGACCGCTCCCAGGTGGAGGCGGTTTACAGGGAGGATGCTCCGGCCATCTTCAACAATCTCGGGACCACGCTGCTGTTGTCCGCGAGCGACCTTAGGACCTGCAAGCACTATTCCGAGCTGCTGGGCAGCTATACCGTTGAGTCGAAATCGCGCTCGAGGAGCAAGTCGGCGGGGGGCGGAGGCACCAGCGAATCGCGCAGCCTCCACGAGGCCAGGCTCTTCCGGCCCGAAGATCTTCAGAAATGGGGTTACGGCGTCGGGCATCTCGTGGTCAAGGGCGGACGCGCATACGCCTGCGGCGCGCTTCCGGTGTCCAAGACTTGGGCAGGCGATGTGCTGGGCTTGAACGGCGAGGAGCCCGGCGCGGCGAAGCGCGCCGGGATGGCGCCTTGCCGAGCGGCAAAAAACCTTAAGCCCGCAAGGGTGTGGTGCCTGGACGAAGATTCGGTCGACGAGGCGCGCTTGGCGGCCTCCATCGACGAGATGGCGGATCCGCGTTTCCTGTAGCTGTGTTTATTCTGGCGCCTGGCATAGAGGCTTCTTTTCCTTTAGGGGCGAGTGCCGTCTAAGGCACTTGTCACGCCGATCGGCGTTGTGGGTAGGCATTGATTATCGCTATTGAGGGTCTTTTGCGAATCAAAAATGTTTCGCATATTAACCTAGTTAACTTTCGAACAACAGCTTGGGGTTCAGCAATATGAGCTGCCCACCAGGCAAAGCAAGTACCGCTTTAGGCCTTCTGCCTAAAGCGGTTGTAAGCAAGGCACGAAAGGGCGAGCGATGCCCGCATATTTCGAATCTACTAGTTGCTGTTTGGCTGCGGTTGGTGGTCTGGCCTGAAGCCGTGCTCGACATAGTCTGCGTATCAATCGTATATCGCCTGCAGGCTTGGATACCCAAGCCTGCTGCGGGCCGCCAAAACGCTCTTGCTGTACTCAACGTCGGGCCCGACCGCCCTCTTCCGCTGCTCGAAAGCGTGCCTATGAAACCTCTAAACCTAGAAACCGGGTATAGACTTTGGTTGCACCCCCCCCATATGCGGCTGGTCGTCGGAGATGCTGGCGGAGAGCAGGACGGGGATAGCGGAACAGCAACCAACATCCTTTTGGCGTCGGAATTAAAGAACTTCGCAGAGGATACGCTTAGGCCCCCGTTTGAACCTGAATCACCCAACGGCCATTTGAGATTTAATTCCAAATCTCCTAGTATGACGATGCAATGAAGTCCTTCGCCTTCGCGATAAATTGATAGGAGATACGGATGAAGAAGATTGCCGCATTGTTCGCTGCCGCCCTTCTTTCTATTGGGCTAATTGGCTGTGGCGGTATCGCCGAAAGCCAAGCACCCGCCGTGAACCTTGAGGACTACGCGAATATGCCCGCAGGTGAGATTTGGGTCGTGCTCGGAGACGGCACCGTAGACAAGTTCGAGAACTCCACCGAGGGATACGCCTACGGAGTAGATTATTTCCTCGATGCCGTTGACGATGATGAAGCCTACTACACCGACAGATATGAGGGCGCCACCTATATCGTTCATTGTCAGGTTGCCTCAACCAAAAGTGACTGGTTGACAAGGGCTGGCCGCACCTTTGAAACCGCAGTTGAGCTAACCTCAGATAAAGGGTATCTTGCGGCGAAAGGGATGAAACCAGCAATCGCGCTAACCGCTGAGGTTGACGGCGATGTAATCAGCGAACAGGGAATCAAATCCGGCGATTCCGTTATCGTCTCGTCAAGCGATTACGACTTCCGTTACGATAACCTTTACGCGCCGACTGAGATAATGAAGGTTGAAGAGTAGCCCAATCCAATAACCAACGAAATAATGGGCACCAGCCGCTAGGTAGGTGCCCGTTTCTTTGGAGTATGCTGCATCCAATCTCCGGGTCATACGGATGCGCATAGATATAAGGCTGCTGTCCATATTCATGCAATCGAACTCGTGCTCGTTTGCCGGATGCTCCTGGAGATGTCAATCTGAACCGCAGGTTAAACAACGTGAGATAGTATGATTCAAACCGCTGATGGAGGAAGCGCTTTCTTCGGAGGGCCAGGAGGCGAAAGTCCGGGCGCTCCTCGTTCCGATGTTTGACGAGGTCGTGTCGCACAGGGGTCTCTTCGCTCTTCTCACCGAGGAGCAGCTTGCTGACGCCCTTGCTATGCTCGAGCAGGAGGCCGAGGAAGAGCCGACGGCTTAGTGCGTGGCGGTCGAGGGATCGGCGAGGCCAGTGAATCGGTACGGGGATGCGCCCATCTGTATAGAAATCTTATTTGGTCACATTCGGAAGCTCTTGGTAAATCGGCGGGGTGAAGTACCCAGGCTTGGGGGAGCTTTGCCATTCTTCCAAGTTGACATAGTCGATCTTTTCGCCAGGGATTAGGCTGACTGCGCATTTCAGAATTTCACGGTATGCGGGCCAGACATGACTGATTGCCTCATCGATACAGTTCAAGTCTGGCTCACGGCGAAGCTGGTCAACTTCTTTGGATGCTGAGAAGTAATAGAAAAGGGGAGTACCTTCTGGTGCATTGTCGACGGCTATGACGCAAACGCTCTTTGCGTTCTGCGCCTCTTCGCCGTTGATGACGACGGTACCTTCCTCGGGGATATAAACCTTCTTGCTGTTCGCAATCGCAATAATCATTGCTAATCCTCCTTTTCGTGACTTTGTCCCGACAGCAGTCGTCCGATGTTGCCTGCCGCTTCGACGTCGTTTTTGGCGATAGCATCCGCGTATACCGATAGGACGAGGTCGTAGTTGCTGTGTCCTAAACGCGTCGACACGCTTTTGACGTCGGTGTTATTGCCGATCAGAAGGGTTGCGTGCGTGTGCCGTAGGCCGTGCGGCGTAAGGCCTTTGTACCCTGCCGCTCTTCTGCGCACGTAACCCCTGTCGTCGACGTATCGCGCCTCAACTCCATACGATCCGAAACCGTGCTCCACACAGAAATCGCGGAACGCTCGATTGAAGTTCGTCGGATCCGTGTTCTCTCCGAGAGCGTTTGTTACCAAAGGGGTGTCGCCCATCTGGACGAACCCGAGGCGAGAGTCTATGGAGTCGGCCTGGAGGTCTTTCCATGTCTTCAGGAACTCCATCGTCTCCTCGTCAAGGTGTACCCACCGCCTTGACCTCGCGCTTTTCGGCGGCCTCAATTGCCGGTCGTTGGAGAACTGCTTGCAGATGAAAACGGCGCTGCTGTCGAAATCGACGTTCTGCCAATCAAGGCCGAGGGCTTCCCCCTTGCGTAGCCCCCCGTAAAGCATGAGCCTTATGGCGACGGTCATAGGATTTGGCCCTTTCTTTCCGAGGATGCGCGCAAGGCGCGCGGCCTCGTCCTCGCTTAGCGCCTGTGGGGGGTTCCTCTTCGGTTCGGGAACCTTGATTTTAGCTGTCGGATTGCGTTCGATAATCCCATCGTCGAGCGCCTCTTCAAGAATCATCTTCAGGCGCTTCGACACGCGTTTAAGTGTTGCGGGGGTCATGCCATCTCGCTTAGCGGAAAGGTAGGTCTTCTTCACGATTTCCGGGGTGATTGACGTGAGCGGGGTTTCGCCAAACATGTCAATCAGCTTGTTTATCTCAAGTTTTTCGGACTTGCGAGAAAGGGGACTCTCGCCCAGGATTTCTCTGTTCACGAAGAAATCCTGGGCATATTCTCTAAAGGTGAGACGAGAGCCTGGATGGTCAATCTCGTGTTGCAATTCGGCCCGTAGATCTGCAAGGGCCTGGTCGGCGTCTTTCTTGTTGCCGTAAACGATGCGGGACGGGCTCCGCACGTATTTTCCGGTAACGGGATTCTTGCCGAGGCTGATGCGAATGCGCCACTTGCGCGGGCCGAGCTTCTCTTTAGAACCTCCTATCACCCTAGCCATTTAGGCCTCTTCCGTATCAAAATAGCGATGGGAGGCGGGTCTGTAGTCCACGTTGATATGGGCACCTGCTAATCCGTCACGGTTTTTCATTATATAAACGTCCATCGGGCGGATGCTCGAGCTCATTGCTTCGTCGACTTCGTTTTTTGCGCAGTCGAGCCTGAGTTCAAGTGTGATGTCGTTATCGTAGTGGACTTGACCAGAGCCGCGAACGGAGGAGTCCTTGTTGACGCTGCAGGGTGTGATAACTGCGCATCCTGTGCCGTGAGCCAGCGTTGCGAGTTTACGCGATACTGCATCTAATTTCTCGGTCGTTGTGCCTGACTCTTCATGCTGGCCAAGCAGTTGAAAATAATCGCAGATGACGTAGCAGGGTTCGCCGTACTTTTCGGTAAGGGCTTTCGCCATTGCGCTGATATGCTCAACGAAACGTGCGTTAGCGCCGCCAAACTCCTTAGTGCCGTCAACTAGATACAGATGCTGCTTGCATTCGTCGAAAGACGAAACCCCTTCGGCAAGAGCGACTTGTTGGTCGCCATTAAGGGATTTGGCATCGCCGAGACGTTGCAAAGGAATGTCTGTATCGGGGTGCAACGCGTTACCGAAGTTTGCGACGAAGCGCTTCACCGTTGCACGATGGCCTATTTCGAGCGATACGAACAGAACGGGTTGTCCTTTGCGAATCGCGTTCGCCGCGACGGCGATGGTAAAGTCTGTCTTGCCGTGACCGGGTTGGCCGGTGATCGAAACGTACTTACCTCCGATCGTCTCAAGGGCTTTATCAAGCTCGGAAAGACCAGTGGTCATCAACCTGAATCGTGGTTGGATGATGCTCATCGTGTCCTCGTGTTCCGCCATGGAGGCGGGGCATATGTTCGAATGGCACCGGGGCATAATATCTCCTTAGGATGAGATGGCGATGGTAAATGGGGTGAGCTTATGGAAGGGGCTTCTGCCTCGATTTCTGGGCATCGAGATACTGATCAAAGCCTTCCTTGTCGATTCTTATGCATTTGCCGAAGCGAATGATTAGTTCGTCAGGCAGGTTATGGACATAAGCGTACGCCTGCGAGCGTGATAGCTTGTATCTCGTTTGCAGGTCCTGAACGCTGTAAACGCATGCCACCATCATTTCACCTCCTTGGTATAATTGAGTTCGATTTATATGATCTAGCTAGTTCAGCTGAACCACATTTTACCATGCAAAGGAGTGAAATGGGAGACATGAATGTAGATATATATAAATAGCAATTCAAACATACCAACATAGGTCAGCGGAGGTATTAGATGAGAGTGTTCCTAGCCAGAAAAGAGAAGAAGCTTCATTCGGTGCTCTGGGTTGCAAGTCAGGCAGAATGTAATGAAGGCCTGTCGTTCGGTCGCTTTAGCTCATCGGATGGTGATGGGGTCAAAGGCCTCAACGAATTCTTATCAGCAAAAGATCCCTATTCTCTTGTTTCGGCAATTGAGCAGTTTGGGGCTCCTCTGTCCCATAAACAACTAGTTCTTGATTCATCTTTTGGAAAAGATAGAGAGGGCTTCGAGCGTGTCTGCTCGGGCGAGAAGTTCTTGACCGATTACATCGATAGATATTCAAATAGCAGCCGAAGGGCTTTGGCTAACGAATGCTGGCTTTTGCTTCCCGGTCACGGGTGTTCCGAAGATAAAGAGTCGGCGGCAAAACGAGTAGCGCAAGAGTATTCGATTGAAGATGGAGACGCGATCGAGCGAGCGATCAGCCAAGCAGGTGTAGGTTGCCTTGTTGTGGAGGAGCCTTTGCTTGATTGGATTTGGGCTAAGAACATGCTCGCGTTAATGCTCTCTATCAAACATGCCTTGATGAGCGATGCGGTCGAAACGAGCGCTAAACCTCTGGAATCGTGCGGCTTCAGCCTCAACGGGCATATCAAAAACCCTGGTTTTGACAACGGACATCATGCATCTCTTGTGCTGCCCATAATGAGAAGCGATTACGCCCGTTTTAGTGGGATTGGGTCTGCTATTCGGGAAACTGTCCAAGATTATTTTCTTCCAGGAGGCAGCGGCGGTACTTGCCGGTGGGCGCCGTATTCCTACTATGGTTTTCGAAGAGAAGCGGTAAAAGGAGGGTCATGCGTAGCGCTTATTACTGCAAATGCGGATAGGGATCGTTCGTGTATGAGCTATGTGCCCGAATCTCTTGCATTGGGAGATGGAGGCACTTTTGCCGATTATTCAAACCCTAAGCAAAAGGTATTAATCGAAATTCAGGGCGATATCGAAAAACAGAATGAGCTTGCAAAGCGTTTGTTCAACGAGTTTATGAGAAACAGGCTGTCTTTCGGGGATTACAGATGCGATTTTGATAACGAGGGTAGACTTGTCTCAAATACATTTGAAACATGTTTGTGGCTTTCCTTGCTAGGGGTTCCAGGCTTGAAATTGAACAGATGTGAGAACTGCGGCCTTCCGTTTTTTGCCTCTGAAAACTCTTTAAGAAGGTTTTGCTCTGGAGCTTGTCAGCAGTCTGCTTATAGAGAAACCCGCAAGGAATGATTGCCACTCTCGGAAGCGAACCATTATTGCATTTTGCGAAGCTGAGGGCTGTATGTACGCTCGCCCACGCGCCTTAAAGCGCGTGGGCGAGCGTACATACAGCCCCATGGATTTGTCAAGAGGCCGAAGGGGCGGTGTGGTCAAATCGTGGGCAAAACTGCTCAGCACGCTATGGACTTGTTGGAAATATGGCACTGTTGACCAGGGTTATTTGGACATAAAAGAGCTAAGGGACTCTTGAATTTATCTCATAATCCTTTGGTTCTCGGTTCGAATCCGGGCGGGCCCACCAAAACATTCAAGGCCAACGGCTTGTCCCGCTGGCCTTTTCTGTTGCATCTTTCTAGTATTGGGAAGCGTCGCGGTTCGTTGGCAGCGGGTTATGCTCGCACCATGGGATAGCTGGCCATGCATTCCTCATCTTGTTGCCTGGTCATCGCCGAAATCCGGCAATACGGGCAATCATAGGGGCAATAAAAATGCCGCCTGGATATCTGGCGGCATTTTCATAGCTTCGCTTATGCGCAGTGAGTTTCGCTTAACCGACTAAAATTTAGAACCCAAGGTTCTCGGCGATTAAGATCACCTTGATGCGGCCGGCTTGGCGGCTGTGGCGCGTGACCACCACGTTGCAGCACATGCATCCGGCCTCGTGGCAGTTGCCGCAAACGCCGGTGCGCTCGCAGGGCGTGTCCGTGTGCAGGCGCGCGGCGTTGGGCGGGCATGCCATGGTGTGAATACGCTTGATGCCGGCGTCCACGTCCTCCACCACCTTGTTCATGCCTACCAGCACGAACACTTCGCGCGGCCCGTACAGCAGGCAGGCAAGGCGGTTGGAGTTGCCGTCGATGTTGACCAGCTCGCCTTTTCGTGTGATGGCGTTGGCGCTCATGAAGAAGCAGTCGCTGGCCAGTTGCTGCAGAATGATCTCATGCGTCTGTTCGGGCGTGGCTGCCTTCGAGCGGTCGAGCATGCGGTAATCGCCGCCTTCCAGCATGGCTTTCACGCCTGTTTCCCCGAACGTTTGCGTGCCGCCCCAGGCGATGGAGGCGCCGGCGGGCACCAGCTTGCGCACCAGTTCCACGGCATCGGCGGAGGTTTCGCAGAAATAGCCTTCCATGTTGCGGCGCTCGAGCTGCTTGATGATGGTTTTCGCCGTTTGCGCGAATGCGGTGGTGCGGGGGTTTTCCATGGTGCGCTCCTTCTCTCGTCTAGCGGATGGTTCCCATTGTGCCACGTTTCAGCGGCACGGTTGCCTTGCGGCTGGGAAACGAACGGCGAAGCGAAAAACGCGTAGATGGAATTGATCCTGGCGGGCGCCAAGCATCGAGTGCGGTTTGCGTTTTCGCGGGGAAGCAGGAAAGCGCAACGGGAAGCGCCGATAGGTATTGCGCCCGGCGGGAGCAGGGCATTGCGCTGGCCGATGCCTTCCCGGCTTCGTGCGTCAAACGGTTGCAGATGGCGCGCGTCTGCGCGGGATATAAGCGCTATACTGGAATAACTACTGAATTCCCGCCTAACTATGAATGTGAGGGCATGATGGGCGATAGCTTCGAAGCCAGCAAGAAACGCAGCGATGAGATTCGCGCCGACCTTTCCGTCAATCCCGGCAAATACTGCATGCTCACGGGCGATCGCCCCACGGGCAGGCTGCATCTGGGCCATTACTTCGGCACCATCCGCGAGCGTGTGACGCTGCAGAACCTTGGCGTCACCTCCCGCATTATCATCGCAGACTACCAGGTCATCACCGACCGTGATACCACGGCCAACATCCAGGACAACGTCTACAACATGGTCATCGACTACCTGGCCTGCGGCATCGACCCGGAGAAGACCATCATCTTCACCCACTCGCAGGTACCGGCGCTCAACCAGCTCATGCTGCCGTTCCTTTCCCTGTGCACCGAGGCCGAGCTTGAGCGCAACCCCACGGTGAAGTCCGAGCAGGAGGCCTCCGGCCACGCGCTCACCGGCCTTTTGCTCACCTATCCCGTGCACCAGGCTTGCGACATCCTGTTCTGCAAGGGCAATATCGTGCCCGTCGGCAAAGACCAGCTTCCGCACATCGAGCAAACCCGTCAGATCGCCCGTCGCTTCAACGAGCGCTACGGCCACGTGTTCCCCGAGCCCGAGGGTCTGCTCACCGATGCCGTGCTCATCCCCGGCCTTGACGGTCGCAAGATGTCGAAGAGCTATGGCAACGCCATCAGCTTGGCGGCCACTGCCGAGGAGACGGCGAAGCTCATCAAGAAGTCCCAGACCGACTCCGAGCGCTTCATCACCTTCGATCCCGACAATCGCCCCGGCGTGTCGGCCCTTATCACTACGGCCTCGCTGTGCACCGGTCGCGGCGAGCAGGAGATCGCCGAGGAGATCGGCAACGGCGGTTCGGGCCAGCTGAAGAAGTACGTCACCGAAAGCGTGAACGATTTCCTGGCTCCCATTCGCGAGCGCCGCGTGGAGCTTATGGGCGATATGGACTATGTGAAGGACGTCCTGCGCGAAGGCAATCGCCGCGCCAACGAGATTGCGAACCAGACTCTGGAAGAAGTACGCGAAGCCATGGGCATGGTGTACTAAGGAAACGAAAAGCCGCCCCTTGGGCGGCTTTTTCGTCTGCAGGCGCGTTATCGGCGCCTATGCGAATCGGGCCGGGCATTATGCCCGATTGTCTTGCGTCATGTGCGCTGCTCAGTTGTTTGCGAAGCGCATACAGTGAAGCGACGATAAGCACTGCGAATCGATCCCCTCGCAGCGGCGATGGCGTTCTGCGGCGCTTGCCTCGCGGTTTAGCGGGCGCGCCGTGCGCATCGCTCATGCACCTGCCTTACGATTCGCCGTCCTCTTCCACGTAGATGCCCTCTTGCCCGAGCACCGTGGCGAACGTGCGGAAGAACACCTTCGCATCCAGCAGGAAGCTTAGGTGCTTGACATAGTACACGTCCAGCGACAGGCGCTGCTTCCACGGCAGGGAATTGCGGCCGTACACGGCGGCGTAGCCGGTGATGCCTGGCTTCACCGACAGCTTCAGGCCCTCCTCGCCCTCGTAAAGCTCGGTTTCGCGACGCAGGTCGGGGCGGGGGCCCACCACCGACATATCGCCGAGCAGCACGTTGAAGAACTGTGGCATCTCATCCAGGCTGGTCTTGCGCATGAACGCGCCGATCTTGGTCATGCGGGGGTCGTCGGCTCCGTTGTAGGTGCTGCCGTCCTCCATGATCAGGTCGGGGGCGTTCACGCGCATGCTGCGCAGCTTGTACATCTTGAAGTCCACGCCATCCTTGCCCACGCGCGGCGCGTTGTAGAACACCGGGCCGCCGTCTTCCAGCTTGATAAGGGGCGCCAGCACCGCGATGATGAGCAGCACGAAGGGCAGCGCGATCAGCCCGATGGCGATGTCCCAGATTCGTTTTCCGAAGCGTACGTACATCAGCGCGCGCCCTCCGCTTTCGCCTGCGAAATGGCCTGGCGCAGGCAACGGCACACCTCGTCGATGTCGTCATCGGAGAGCTTGGTATGAAGCGGCAGGGTGATCTCGTTCTCGAACTGGGCCAGGGCATTGGGGAAGTCGGCGATGTCGAAACCGAGGTTGCGATAGGCCGTGAGCAGCGGCAGGGGCTTGTAGTGCACGTTGGTGGCAACGCCGTCCTCGGCCATCAGCTCGATGACGTGGTCGCGCAGCTGCCGCCCGCAGGCGTTCAGGCGCACGAGCATCAGATGCCCGCTCGAGGATTCCTGGCTCGCATCGGCACGCGCGGCGGCATCGTCGGCGTTGCAGGCGTCCGAGCCATCGGCGGCGCGATAGTGCTGCAGGATGGACAGGTCCAGGTCGGCAAGGTTTCGCGTGTACCGCGCCACCATCTGGCGGCGGCGTGCGAGCATGCCCGGGTAACGGCGCAGCTGCGCCAGGCCCAAACCTGCCTGCAGGTCGGTCATGTTGCACTTCCAGCCGGGGAAGGCCACGTCGTATTCCCAAGCGCCGGCCTTGGTCTTGGCAAGCGCGTCTTTCGACTGGCCGTGCAGCGACATGAGCATGAAATCGTGGTACAGCTCATCGGCATCGAACAGCCCCTCGCGCCAGGTGACGGCGCCGCCTTCTGCCGTGGTGAAGTTCTTCACCGCATGGAAGCTGAACGTGGTAAGGTCGGCAACCTGGCCTGCGCGCTTGCCGTGGCGCACGCTGCCAAGGGCATGCGCTCCGTCGGTGACCACGGCGATGCGGCCGATGGCCTCCTGGCGGGCGTTTGCGGGCGTGAAAACGCCTCCGAAGGCGTCGATGGCGTCGAACAGCGCATCGTAGTCGCACATGACGCCGGCCAGATCGACGGGGATGATGGCCTTCGTGCGCGGGGTGATAAGCTTCTCCAGCTGAGCGTAATCCATCTCGTAGCTGCCGGGCGCCACATCGCACAGCACGGGCGTCGCACCCACATGGCAGATGGGCGAGCAGCTGGCGGTGTAGGTATAGGCACTCGTGATCACCTCGTCGCCCGGACCGATGCCCAGCGCGCGCAAGGCGCACTCAAGCGCCGCCGTGGCCGAACCCAGGCACGTCACGCGCGGCGTGCCCAAAAAGGCGGCAAGCTCGCGCTCGAGCTGCTTGGTCTTCGGGCCCGTGGTGATCCATCCGCTCCTCAGCGCATCGGCCACCTCGGCGATTTCGGCTTCGGTGATATCGGGTGGGGAAAACGGGATGCGGATCTGTTCGGACATGGTATCTCCTTAGCTATCCGGCTCAAGCGTCAGGCGAATGAACGCATGCTGACGCAAGGCGGCGTACCCTTCGATGATGACGCAAACCGCGGCGTTTACATCAGATTGCGCAGCAAATTCACGATGGCAAGGTAGGAGGTTCGCTGGTCGAACTCCCGCTCTGCCACGGCGCGCCCACGAGCCCCCATGATTTTGCGAAGCGATGGGTTGCGCGCCAGCTCCTCGAGCACATCGGCGAGCGCCTCGGGGTTCTCGGCCTCCACGTTCAGCCCGAAGCCGTCGGTGGTCACCTTGTTGCGGAACTCCGGCGATGAGCCGGTGTTGATCATGGGCTTGCCGGAGGCAAGGTAGTCGCCGATCTTCGTGACGATGCTCTGCACCGCGCTTTTCACCAGGGAGTTCACGGTGATGTCGCTTGCGCGAAGCCATGCTGCCATGCTGCCATGGTCTTGATAGCCCAAAAACTCCACGGGGGCGTTCTCCTGCCGGGCAAGCTCTTCGAGGCGCTGCCGGTCAGGGCCGTCTCCCAAGATCTTCACCTTCACAGGAGGGAAGGGGCGATGTTGCCTGGCCGTTCCCGCGGCGGCGGTGCGGGCGGTATGGGCTGCGCGGCGCTTCTCGAGCAACGCCGCCGCTTTGATAAGGGTTGCCAGGTCGTAGCTGGCGCCGAGCGTGCCGGCGTAGACGGCCCACAACTCGCCTGCGGGCTTCACCACGTCGGCCATGTGCTCGCGAGCGCCCTCGTCGAACGCCGCAAGGTCGTTGCCCACGTACACCGTGGCATGAGGGTAGGGCGCCGTGCGGTCCTTCGCGGGCCGTGCCGTGTACTCATCCGAGGTTCCCACGGCGCCGGAGAGCAGCTGGTAGACGCGTTTCGCATCACGGGCGAACGGGTAGAACGCCACGTCGCTGAGCACGGGGATGTTCACCACCATGCGCATGGCCTCAGGCCACAGGTCGTTGATATCGGCCACATAGGGGATGTTGTGCTCGGAAGCGTATTCCGCGCATACGCGCGCCACGTCGTTGGGCGGGATCTCGGAGTAGATGAGCGAGTAGCGGCCCGCGGTGCGCTCGAAGCGCTCGCGCAGGTTCTTCGCCGCCACGCGGTGGCTGCGGATGCGCTGCAGGTCCAAGTTGCGTGTGTAGCCCGGCTCGTCGATGAACACCACGTTGTAGGGAAGGCCCTGATAGCAGGCCTTCGAGGTGTCGCGCTGAGCCTTTTCCCAGTGCTGGAACGACGAGGTGATCAGGTCCACGTCGAAGCCCTGCTCGACGAGCATTTCGGACAGGACGCGGAAGCGCGTGTAGCCGCGCGTCTCGTCGCCGAGTTTGACGCCCATGGTGACCACGGCGATGCGGGGGCGCGGGCGCGCCTGGGCGCGTTGAGTGTAGGTTTGCGTATTCATACAAGCAAGTATACCAAGCCGGCGCCCCGCCGCGCTCGGCGAACAGCGAACCCCCACGAGCCTCGTAGGGTTCGCGTGCGATGCGCTCGCGGGGCTTGCGGATCGGCCTGTCGCTGCCGGGTGCGACGGCGGGAGCGACGACGCGTGGATTCCAGCAAGGTTGCGCTGAAATGCCGTTCCGACTGCGCCGAAACGCCTCCATGGTGCGGAGGGGCTTGCAGTCCGACGGCGCATTCGGGCTCGGGCAAGGCGATGGGGGCTTCCCGGCAAACGCCATCCTTGTGCGTGGCCTGAGCTTCGCCTATTATTAGAAGTTGCGCATTCGCGCGCGCAAAAAGGGCTCTTGGCGCCCGTTGCGTCGTATCCAACCAAGTGATCGGGAAACGTATGATCCAATTGCAGCACGTG
>ERZ857745.4011-NODE-4011-length-13305-cov-3.418642_pt1 | contig 13305 bp, 10 predicted proteins | sample MGYA00519699_ERZ857745 | MGnify/ENA primary metagenome ERZ857745 (study PRJEB31778, sample SAMEA3449357) | human gut metagenome | biome: human gut; feature: human-associated habitat; material: faeces | place: United Kingdom | collected 2010/2012 ...
CCTCTACGTCCCGAACGTAGCGCTCTACCAAGCTGAGCCACACCCCGAAAGTGAGAATTTTCACTCACCACTGAGATATGTTATCACATTTTATTTTTGTTGTCTACTACAAAATTTCATATTGCAGGGTTTTTCTAAAATTTCATGTTACATATGACAAAATGAGATTGTCTAACGCATATAGAAATGCTATACTTATCATGTTGTCGCATCCCATTCTGGCAGCAGAAGGGAGGTGTATTGTTTGAAAATAGTATTTTCATTCCTATTTTCTGTTATGGCAGGTGTGATTTGTCATTGCATCTGCAAATGGCTAGACAGAAAAGACAGTGACAATTAGCCAAAAGAAAGCCTCGGAGGACGCCACCTCCGAGGCTTTCGCTTTGTGTATTGCTTGAACACTTTTTCATTCCTGTCTGCAGACATTATAGCATATGTCAAATACCATGTAAACATTCTATCTGTAAATAATATACTTACAGATCGGATTGCCCTTGGCAGAGAATTTTTCCTCATATTCTGTCATGACATTTCCTGCATTTAAGACCGGATCGTGATGTAAGTCATACGTAACAGCCTTTTCTTTCCAGCCTGCAAGCGGAAGTTCACTGATCGCAAAATCAAACAGATCTTTATTATCTGTTTTGAACTCAAGCTGTCCGTCTTTTTTCAGGAATTTATCATATAATGCCAAAAATTCCTTGCTTGGCAGGCGTCTCTTGGCATGGCGATCCTTCGGCCATGGATCGGAAAAGTTCAGATAGATCCGATCGATCTCTTCTGCTGCAAAGATCTCGCCGAGCTTTCTTGCGTCAACACAAAGAAAACGAATGTTCCCCGGTACGTTATTTTCTTTCTCCAGCTCTTCCATTTTCTGCACTGCACGAAGAAGTACACTGGAATACAGTTCAATCCCGATATAATTGATATCCGGGTTTTTCTGTGCCATAGCCAGCAAGAATTTCCCTTTTCCCATTCCGATCTCAATGTGGATCGGATTCTCGTTCTGAAAGATCTGCTCTTTGAACTTTCCGCGGTAAGTTTCCGGCTGTTTGATCACATATCTGCTGTTTGCAAGGGCTTCCTCTGCGCCCGGTATATTTCTGAGTCTCATTTTTACCTCTTTCTTTTTACAATCGCTTATATAGCTCCAGTGCTGGAACACTGGGAATTTTATATTCTTATTCTTACACGACGCATGCAAAAATATCTTTCTAATACCAGTAGTATATTACATGATTTCTATATAAAAAGATAGCAAAAGATTTTCATTTATCCTGAAATAGTGTATGATAAATTTGCATCTTCGTATAAAAAGTATAATTTATCTACAGTTAAAGATTATATATTTATACATATATATTTTATATTTTGAATCTAATTTAGGAGCATATATGCTATTTCATACTTTTCAATGTAAAAAACTGATCTTATCACTTTGCGTTGCTTCTCTGCTCTGCACACAGACGATCACTGCTTTTGCGCAGCCAACGGATACAGAGACAAGCGACACCGCTGCAGTCGATTATGACACGGACGCTGCCATGCGCCTTGAGGAGCCGATCGATTCCAACGCGATCGATGGCTGGCCGACCGGCCCTGTTGTGGGCGCGGAAGGTGCGATCCTGCTGGAAGCCAATACCGGAACGATCCTGTATGCCAAGAACATTCACGAGCATCTTTATCCGGCAAGTACGACAAAAATTTTAACAACTCTTGTTGCTATTGAAAATTCCGATCTGAATGATATGGTGGAATTTTCCAATGAGGCTGTATTCAGCATTGAACAAAAATCCTCCAACATGGGAATGGATGTCGGACAATCCATTACGATGGAACAATGCCTGTATGGTATCCTCGTGTATTCCGCAAATGAAGTCTGCAATGCAGTCGGAGAACATATTGCCGGTTCTATTTCCGGTTTTGTGGATATGATGAATGCAAAGGCTGCAGAGCTTGGCTGCACAGACAGTCATTTTGTGACTACAAACGGTCTGCACGATGAAAATCATTATACAAGCCCTTATGATCTGGCTACGATCGCAAGAGCCTTCTTTTCCAATGAAACGCTTACCCGTATAGCAGGCACAAGTCATTATACGATAGAGCCGACTGCAACGCAGCCTGATCTGATCGACCTTTATACACACAATAAGCTGACAAACAATACTTATCCGTATGAGGGCTATATCGGTGGTAAGACCGGCTATACCTCGCAGGCACATCAGACGCTTGTCAGTTGTGCGGAGCGAAATGGCATGAAGCTGATCTGTGTTGTCATGAAGGAAGATGCACCGGCGCAGTTTACAGATACGATCGCTTTATTTGACTACGGTTTCAATAACTTCAGCCGGGTCAATGTGGCACAAAATGAAACGAATTATACAGTAAACAACTCCGACTTTTTTGAAAGCAACAGCAATATTTTCGGTGCAACCGAAACGATCATGTCCATCAATCCGAATGATTATGTGATCGTTCCGAATACCATCACTTTTTCCGATCTGACATCCTCTCTTTCTTACGAAGATGATGCTTCCGATCCGCTGGCAGTTGCTTCCATCAACTACAGCTATCACGATGTTTCTGTCGGACAGGCAAAGGTAGAGCTGAATGCGCAGAAGGACACCTATGATTTTACTTCTCCGGTCGTGGAATCTGACTCTGTTTCCCAGAATAACGCACCGGGCGATAAAATCATCTTTATCAACGTGATCAAGGTGATCGCTATTGTGATCGGCGTGATCGTTCTGCTTCTGCTCCTTATCACAGCGATTGCTTTTTTCCGGAACTATCATTTCTCCAGACGGCGCAGAAATAAGATACAGTTTAAGATGAACCGGAAAAATAAGTCATTTGGACGGAGAAAACGGAGACGGGACAGGAAGAGGAGAATGAAATAGATTTCTATATAGGAGCGAAGTTTCTGCTATCAAAAAATCCCCCTGACAAATGTCAGAGGGATTTTTTTATTTAGCAAAAGGATCTGTTACATCCCCTCTTTTAAAATATTGTGCTCTCTCAAAAGATCTTCGATCACAGTTCCTTTGACACCCTTGATGAGTGCTTTCTTGACTGCATTGAGCGGTCCCGGAAGAGAAATTTCAAGTGGTGATTTACCATCCATCAGCTTTACGGAGCTGTCAAGCAGATCTCTCACATCATAGACACTGCCCCAGACTTCCGGAACACCTCTGTCCACATGGCAGAGACCGTAAACAGCTTCCATAGCGGTACGAACGGAATACTCTGTTGTGAAGATCGTATCTCTTGGGGTTTCAGCGAACTGTCCGAGGAATGCGAAGTTATCGCAGCCATCCGGGATAACGTCCGGTCTGTCACCTTTTCTTCTTGGCATGAAGAATGCGGTGATATATGGCATCATGGTCGGTGTGCAGTTTGCATGATTTTCTGCCAGCTCGTCGATCTCATCTACCGGAACACCTAAGTGATACAGCCATTCTGCTGTGATCTCCTTACCGGTACATTCCTTCATCGGTTTTTTGATATAATCGCCCGGTTTGTCGGTAAACAGGCTGTAAACCCAGATGCAGACTTCATCTTTCTTCTGCTCTTTGAACTGCCCCTGTCTGTTGATCGTCCAGCTTAAAAGCCAGCTGGAATCCTTGCAGGAAACAATACCGCCGGTTACAACATTTCCGGTTCTGGGATCTCTCTTGCAGATATTCTTGATATAGGAAATGATCTTCTCATCACTTGTTGTTACGGTAGCGGATTCCCAGTTGGAACGGGAAATATCGCCACAGAATTTCTCAGGATGTCCAAAAGACGGATCCTGCGCTGCAATGTTCTTCCAAAGATCCCAGCATCCACTTGTACGAACTTCCGCATCACCTACCGGTGCTTTGTTCTGGCTTCCGTAGATCGTACCTTCTGTACAGCTTCCGTTTGTCACAAATACAAGATCGTTTTCTGTCAGCGGAATGCTCTGCTTCTCGCCGTTTACCAGACATTCAATGCTGGCAGCACGTTTCTTTCCGTCGTGGATATCAAATAATACATTGGTTACCTGTGTGTTAAACTGGATCTGCACACCTGCTTTTTCCAGATATTTCTGCATCGGAAGGATCAGGGATTCATACTGGTTATACTTCGTGAACTTCAATGCGGAGAAATCAGGAAGTCCGCCGATATGATGGATAAATCTCTGGATATAAAGCTTCATTTCGAGTGCACTGTGCCAGTTTTCAAATGCAAACATGGTACGCCAGTAAAGCCAGAAATTAGAATCAAATACTTCTTCATCGAAGAAATCTTCAATCGTCTTATCGTACAGATCCTCATCCTTTGTAAAGAACAGCTTCATGATCTCCATGCAGCCCTTCTGGCTCAGACCGAATTTGCCGTCTGTATGTGCATCCTGTCCGCGATGCTCTGTCGCACGACATAAAGAATAGTTCGGATCATGCTTATTCAGCCAGTAATACTCGTCCAAAACAGAAGCTCCTTCTGTTTCCAGAGACGGAATGCTTCGGAACAGATCCCACAGACATTCAAAATGGTTTTCCATTTCACGTCCGCCTCTCATGACATAGCCTCTTGTCGGATCGTTGATACCATCACAGGCACCACCTGCAATATCCATTGCCTCTAAGATATGGATGTTTTTACCGGGCATCTGCGCATCTCTGACAAGGAAGCAGGCTGCTGCCAATGCACCAAGTCCGCTGCCTACGATATAAGCAGATTTATTTTCAATGCCTTCCGGCTTTTCCGGGCGGGCAAATGCTTCATAATTACCGTTCGTATAATAAATGCCCTTGCTGTTTTTCTCATGCATGCCACGCTCTGTATTGCGGTAGTCTGCGAGCTCCTGCTGCTGTTTTCTTGTCTGCTTTACTGTCTGTGCTTTTTTCTTTCTGCTGACGGCAAGTACACCTGCTGCTCCTGCCAAAGCGACTGCTGCTCCTAATTTTGCATTCTTATTCATAATAAGTTCCACCTTTCTGTTTTGAAATTGGTTTTCTTGTTCTCTTTTCTTAAGTTTATTAGTTCAGGAAATCGTCTTCATCTATGATCATCTCATCCTCCTCCCGTTTTATCGTTCTGACTGTACTTTGTACAACAAATAAATTTAATGCGCCGTCTAAGATCAGATTGATTCCGATCAGCCTTGTGATCACGCCACTCGTCTGAAATGGCATGGCAAACAGTAAAATACCGAGAATACACACGATAATGGCGATCAGTAATGTTACCCACCAGTTCCGGAATCCGAACTTTTTGGATTCAAACGCCGTCTGCATTTTGAGTGCTGCATCGATCAGAAGAAAGATTCCGATGCAGATGGAAAAGAGCTGGATCGTTGCCCAGGAACGGATCACCATGATAAGTCCGAATATAATGGAGGCGATTCCAAGTCCCAGGTCATATTGAAATGCCAGTTGAAATATGTCTTTGGAAAAATAGCCGGTCAGCTTGACAAGTCCGAATATAATCAGGAAAATACCACACATTTTACAGATCGCGCCAAGTGCCATGTGCGGCCAGATCAGAAGGACTGCTCCTACAAGGATCAGGCAGATCGTCAAAATACTATAGGAATTTTTAATTGCTTTCAGGCTTTTCATAAGTTCCACTCCCTTTTTGTTTTTCTATATTATACTGCCCATTTTTCGGAATTTCTATGGACAAAAAAAAGACAGTGTCTGATTTTTAGACACTGTCCTTTATTTGTCTGATTTTTGATCTTTGATGCAGCTTTCGATCATATCACGGATCGTCGCCTGAAACGATACAGACAGGCGGTGCATCAAGTCATCCCTGCTCGGCGGAAGTCCTTTTTCGATCCATTCCAGAGTATTGCCGATGATCGCATGGCTGTAAAAAAGCGTAATATAATGCTTATCGCTTTCTGTCAGATCATAGCCTGCTGCCTCTTTTTCCACATATCTGCCAACACAGTCCTCGGCGATCTTACTCAGATATCCTTTCAGAATATCGCCCTTTTTGGACTGGTAAACATGAAAGATCGCCTTTTTATTGGCAAATACGATCTGAGAGCATCTGACGATCTCTTCATAAAAGGAAGCTCCTTCATTGACATCCCGGACAGATTTCTCCGCCTCATTCTGAAATACCGCATCAAGTACATCGTAAATATCCTGAAAATAATAATAGAAGGTATTTCTGTTGATCTCACATATTTCACAGATATCCTTTACCGTGATCTTATCAAGCTGCTTTGTACTTAGTAATTCGAGCAAACAGTTCATAATTGCCTGCTTTGTAAATTTCGCCATGGCATCTCCTGCAGAAATCTATTTCTTTTCCCTGTCGTGCCTTCTCCTGATCTGTCTCTGGATTCTGGCATGTTCCTTTTTTTCAATGATCTTATCTACATCTTCTTTAGAGATCAGCTTCATTGTCTTGATGACAAATACACTTTCCGGATCACAAATATTTTTCCGGATACGGATCTTTCCCTTTAAATAGCCGTGTTTCTCGCAATAGGAAACGCTGTAATAATGCTTTCCGTTTGGTGTAAACCACCGGATCTTTTTTCTCGCCGCTTTATCACAGATGTAACATCTGGTAGATAAAACCTCTCTGTCTTCCATCGCCTTTCCCTTATCCGGAAAGCTTCTGGAAATATATTTACTATAGCTGGGAAATACCTTATGGATCTCCTCTTTTTTGCTCTTTGGAAGCTGGTAGGTATCGTAGGAACAATATTCCTCGATATCCGCCGGTATTTTCTGCAATACAAGCGCCGTATAATAAGCATCACTGAATGCCCGGTGGAACGGGATATCTTTTTCGATCTGCAGGCTGTCTACCGCATATTCCAGCGTTCTGCCAACCTTTTTATGCTCAAAGGCGATCCCAAACAGCTTCTGGATATCCAGAAAGCAGATCGGCCCTGCTGCCAGAGCCGGCATCTGATAATATTTCATGTTCCGCTGCAGCTCCAGAAGATCTAAAGATCCCCAGCTGCAAAACATAAAATCCTCTCCGCACCAGGCTAAAAATTCCTCCGCTGCCTCCGGAAACGGTGTTCCGGCCTTCAGCTCCTTCATATCTACATGGAGCATATCTTCAATGATATCCGGCATTTTCTTATAAACAGACGGTTTAATGATCTTTTGAAACTGCCCTATGATATTTTTACGTTTATCAAGCTTGATCGCTCCGATTTCGATAATTTCAAACGGAATCTCCTCATGGCTGCTTTCTCTTTTTCCGGCAATTCCCTGATTCCATTCGAGGTCAAAAACAATATAATTCATAATGGTTTATTACGTTTTCCTGTCAAGTATTCGGTTTACTTAAAATATTCCATCAGCTGTGCAAGTTCTTCGGATATATTATTCACATGACCCGTTGCTGCATTCATCTCATCGATTGATTCTGCAATATTGGTAATATTTGCGGATACTTCCTGGTTGCTTGCTGCATTTTCTTCGGAAATAGCACTCAGATCGTTAATATTTCCGATAATAGCCTGTTTGATCGTATCAAGCTGCTTTGTCTTCTCACTGATACGGGAAACCGCTACAAGGTTATCGTTAATTGTTTTACTTAATATCTCAAAGCTTTCTTTTGTCACAGAAATATCTTCCTGTTCTTTACCAATCAACTCTCTGACCTCATTTACAAGTGCAACACTTTCATTTGATTTTTCAAAAATGTTATCCGCTACTTGCTTGATGGTATCTGCACCCTGCGCACTTTGTTCGGAAAGCTTTTTGATCTCATCTGCAACAACGGCAAAGCCTCGTCCTGCCTGTCCGGCTCTTGCAGCTTCAATAGATGCATTCAGAGACAACAGGCTTGTCTGTCCCGTGATATCCATGATCAGATCTACTGCCTCATTGATTGATGATATAGCCTGATTGGTTTCTTCGATCTGGTTGGTGATTTTCTCTACAATTGCAGAAGACCGGTTAGAGCTGTCTAAAACAGTTTCTATAGACTTTGCTGCGTCTTCGTTTGCTTTATCCATGTGATTGGAATTGTCACTGAGAACCTGTACATCTCCATCGATATCCGTAATCGCATTTCCCATTTCCAATGATTTTGCATTGACATCCTGCACATTTTCAGCCAATGTGACTGCTGTAACGGATAATTCTTCCATTGCCTGGCTGATCTGCTTTGTGCCATCATTACAAAAATCTGCCCGTTCCTTCAATGATGCGGTATCCTGCTGCAGATTGAGCACATGCTCATTGACACCTGAGACAATATCATTCAGCTTTTCCTTTAAGATTCTGGAAGCTGTGATCAGCTTATCTGTTTCCGCAATTTGGGAAGAACCGCTGATTTCATTAGAAATATTACCGTTTGCGATATTTTCAATATCTGCTGCTGTTTTTGCAATCGGCTTCCGGATTATCCTTGCCAGCCAGATCAGGATGATCAGATAAACAACCGTAAGAACAAGGGCAATTTTTACAAAGCTGATCATCAGATTGTTCTTTGCATCATTAACTATTGCTTCCTTTTCTCCGGCAAATGCCATACCGATGACTTTACCGTCATCTGTGCAGACCGGCGTATAATATACATAATACTTTGCTCCGGAAATATCTATACCGTCTGACTGATAATCTTTTCCGGTTTTTACTATATTCCAGACTTCTTCCGATGCTTTTGTTCCTTCCACTCTATTTCCGCTTTTATCCTTTATGGATGTAATAAAACGCGTATCTCCTTCAAAGAAAGTCAGTTCGATCTCATCTTTTTGTAAAGAATCAATAAACTCATAGCTTACATCATCTTTTTCCAGAATCTCTTCGCGGATATCCCATTCAAAATACTTCTGTACGGAAATCGCACAGGCACGAAGCCTTGCATATGTACTGGTTTCCAGTTCATTTTCCATCTTCGTTGCAGCGCAGATCGTCAGAATAATGATTGCTGACAATAGTGGTACACTGCCGATCAGCATAATGACTCTTAAAAAATCAAGCCGTTTTCCTTTGGTTCCATTTCCCTTATTCATACACAAACATGAAGACATTTGTCTTCCTACCCCTTTCAATTTCTTTCTATTATAGCATTATGCGATTTTTTAGAAAAGACCTATTGATTCACAAAATCCTTTATTTTCTCTCTCTTATCGATCTGCAGCTTTTCCAGAATATCGGAAACATAATGCTTTACCGTATTAACCGACAATCCCATATGCTGGGCGATCTCCTGATTGGTCCAGTCTCTGCAGGCAAGCATGGCAATGGAAAACTCCAGAGGTGTCAGCAGATCTGTTACATCTCTGTTCATCTGGGAATTGTGGATCTTCATCCAGCCACGGCTGAATGCAATGATCCCATCCACCAGTTTTTTATAAATTTCCGGTTCGCTTTTTCGCAGACAGACCTCCAGAACGCCCTGCAATAGGCCGTGATATTCTATAAAAGGCTCAAAAAGTCCGTCTTTTCCTGCAAAAGAAATTGCTTTCTTCACGGAACTGATCGCTTCCTCCTGCTCTTTTTGATTGATCTGGCACATGGCCGCAATACAGTTTAAATAGATAAACGGGATCGGATAGACCGCATCTGCCATCAGCATTGCAGTCTGTACGACCCCTTGTGCTTTCAGATATTCTTTTTTTAAATACATGCCATGTGCCAAAATACTGATCGCAAACAGTCTCTGTCCTGTCGGCAGATCAGAAATGCAGCCCTCTAAAGCCGGCATTTTCTTTTCTGTTTCGATATGCAGAAAAATATTGATCAGATAATAGGCAAATATACAGGAAGATTTTATTCCTGTACATGCATCTTCTTCCAGTGCTTTTTGCAGACACTGCTTTACATCTATGCGCGCTGCCTGCGCCTTTCCGGCATTTCCGAGTGTCAGGTTTGCAAATACATACAGCATATCCGCTGACAGGCGCAGCATTACATCGTCACTTGCCAGATATTTTTTTACATGTTCCACACAGCCTTTTGCATCCGCTGTAAAATAACAGGCTTCCGCACATGCGATCTCCGCTAACTGCGTATCCTCTATCAGATCAATAGCCTCTTTCATTTTTCCGAGTTCATATGAACTTCCGGTCAGAGGCAGAATCATTCTTCCCTTTGCAAAGTGCAGCTTTTCCATTTTACATTCTCCTCCACAAACATTTCATAACTTTTATTATAACATGGGGAGAAGAGGTTGCAACCTTACATGGGCAGATTCTCCTTATTGGTCAAGTGGTTTTTCCTCGTTTTTTTTATTTTTTCTCTTTTTTAAAACTATAATCAGCCATATTATGATACCTGCGGTCAAAAGCAGCAAAAGGATCCACCAGAAGCTGAAGTGACGGGCAGATACTTCCGGCTCGTTTTCCGTATTTGCACCATCCATTGCATCCATCTCTCCCTGCGATATGGATTCTGACATTTCATTTCCGGATTCCTGCTCCTGACCGGTCGTTTCTGTGGTTTTCTGTTTTTGTTCCGCATTTTTAACGGTATTTTGCTTTTCCGGTGCCTGTGATGTCTGCTGCGTTTGTGATTGCGGTGCCTGCGGTTTCTGCGTACTCTGCGGTTTCTGTGTACTCTGTGGTTTCTGTGTACTCTGTGGCTTCTGCGATGGTTCGGCATCTTCCGGTGCAACGGCTTCTGTCTCGATCCTGATCACTTGATTTTCACAGACCTCTGAAAGCTTTAAAATTCCCTTTTCCACGTTTTTTGTCACATCATTATCATTTAACAAAACACGTTTTATTTCATAACCGTCTTTTGCTGTGATCTTAAATTCCGGTTTGGAAAAACGCGGTACGGGATAAGCGTCGCTTATTCCCTTATCACCTTCCATATACTGCGCTGATGCATGCTCTGCCTCGATCGATACCGTATGTGTTTCCGGAACCGTTGTACCAATCTCACTCTGAGATGCCCGGATCTGCATCGGAAGATGCAGGCATATTAAAATCATGATAAAAACTGCCAGATATTTTTTCATAGTACCGCCTCTCCGCTATTTCCTGTCCACATACGATATGGTAAATGTGACCGCTGTCTTATAGCTTCCGCCTCTTGCCTTGTTCCAGTCTGCCTTTTTGATTGAAATGGTCAGATCCGTTTTTTCTCCTGCCTTCGTGTATTTCTGGCTTTTGAACTCCTTTTTTCCATTTAAGATCTGGTAAGGGATTTTGGATTTTGGATGCTTTAAGAAAAATAATTGTGTACTTATGCGTGTTTGCTGCGGCTGCATCCATTTTTACAAGAATACATTTATTTTCTTCCAAAACAGCTTCTTTTATCTCAATGGTCCCATACGCCGATTTTTCTGTCAGAAACGGAACTGTCGCATCGGATGGGATCACAACTTCATAGGAAGGATCTACCTGATAGGTCACATTTGTTTTTCCCGGTGCTTTGGCAGAAACTGTCATGGCAGATATGGCAAATGTCAGCAGTGCTGTCAGAATCAAAAGTTTCTTTTTCATCTTTTTCCCCCTTTTATTGTGCAATGAGAACGGTTTCCACATCTGCCCCGTTCATTGCACTTCCATCTGTTAAAGATGTTGTCGTAATTTTGATCACGGCCGGATATTCGCCTTTTTCCAGTGCACGGGACAAGGTAACATCCGTGATCGCTTTTCCCGGTTCTACCAGCTTTGAGGTATAGATGGTTTCTTCCCCCTCTGTCAGGATGATCTCAAATGTAAAATAACAGGGATTTCCTTCCGGGTTTTGCAGATTCATTGTGACATCCTTTGTATCTGCCGAAATAGTGATCCTCGGATAACCCGGAATACGGATCCCCTCCGGTTTTTCTTTGATCCCGTCTGTCTGCACTATTGCGTTTTCATCCAGATCCGGCGAAAATGCCGGATCTTTGCTATCCTGTCTGACCAGAAAATAAACTACAACAGCTACAATTACGACCACGAATATACTACCCGCCATCATCAAAATTCTTTTTTTATTTTTCATATTCTGCCCTTCATCTGCTTTTATTTCTCTAAATAGGTTACCTTAAATAATATATTATCGAGATCATACTCATCATCACCGCCACCGTTTGCATCAAACTCGATCCAGAAATACTCCACATCTGTCCGGTCAAGCTCATAGGAGAAGTATTTTGTGATCTTTTCGTCAAGAAGATCGGAAGATTCTGTTTTCCAGGATACCTCTTTGCCATTTTTGGGTTTGTATCTCAGACGCATGACTGCATAACCGTCTTTGACCATATGCACATTGTACTGCACTTCCACTTTGACCTTCTTGAAATTTTTGCTGACTACGTCCAGAGACATGTTATCCATGTTCATTACATACTCTGCGCCTTTTCCAAGACCGTAATCTCCCGTTACTTTTTCTTTTTCCTGTTTTCCATCTACATAAAACTTGAAGGAGATCTCTTTGTTATTATCATCGGTGATATTGTAACTGTTTGTGTACTTCGATGGTGTATACAGATATTTGGCGTTTGGCTTCCAGTTCGCCTTCAGTGTGATATCCTCTGTGTCACGCAGGATAAAGCTCTTTTCTGATACATCAAAGTAACCCAGATTTTCATTTTTATCATTCGTTTTATCCCATCCGTCCAGCACATAGCCCCATTTATGGCGTTTACTGTCATTTGTGCTGATCTGCGTGATATCCACCTTTGATTCAAAATCATGACTATCATATTCTTTGTATAATTTATCCAGGTTGTAATCAAAGTAAACACGGTACTGCTTCGGCGTATAAACCGGATACAACGTCATATTCCTTTCCACACGCTGCATCTTATGTCTGTTACTGTAATCATATCTCGGATTCTCCAGACTTGTCGTCCAGCAGTAAAATTTGTAGCCCTTTGGTGCTTTCTTGCATGCTTCCAGTTTTTTGGTCTCAAAATAGTTGATCTGCATATCATCCATGCCAAGTACAACCTTATCCGATGCAAAGCTGATCGTATAGGTGATCACCTTCCAGTTTGCCTTAAAATGACGCTTTCCATAGGAACCTTTTGGTATGGTCACATCCTTTACAAGACCTTCTTTGCCTTCTTCGCTCCAGCCTAAAAATTCATAATGGCTCTTTGTCGGACGGTTTAATACGATCGTATTGCTTTCATACGTATAGGATGTCGGATTGTAATACTCTTTTCCGCCATCCAGATCGTAGGTGATCTGATATACTACCGGCTCAAATACCGCTGTCAGATTGACATCCTTTGCAGGCATTGTCTGTGGTATTTCTCCACTCCAGTTTTTGAAGGTGTAATACTCTTTTTTCGGATCTGCCGGCCGGCTGATCGTCTGTCCGTATTGATAGACTGCACCCTTATCGTCATTATCAACCATAAACGCAATATGGTAGGAATTGATCTTCCACTGTGCAGTATAGG
>ERZ857745.4017-NODE-4017-length-13290-cov-2.751114_pt1 | contig 13290 bp, 9 predicted proteins | sample MGYA00519699_ERZ857745 | MGnify/ENA primary metagenome ERZ857745 (study PRJEB31778, sample SAMEA3449357) | human gut metagenome | biome: human gut; feature: human-associated habitat; material: faeces | place: United Kingdom | collected 2010/2012 ...
AGAAGCGACCGGGTCTCCAAACACGAACACCGAAGACGAATAAGTAACAAAATAATTCTACCTTATATTTATAAAAAACAATAAAAAACGTTATCTTGTCGCACTGAAAGAAGAAGACGGATACGGCTCTTCACGATAAAATAGAATAGAGATGTTTACATTTGGATTACTTTGTTTTACCTCGTTTTTTACGTTGATCAATCCGTTAGGAGCGATGCCGGTTTTTATGACCATGACGATGGAGCTGGATGAAAAAGAACGTAGAAAAGTGGCCCGCCGGGCTTCTTTGGTCTCTTTTCTCATCATGATGTTTTTTGCTATTTCAGGCGATTTGTTATTCCGTTTTTTCGGTATTTCCATCGATAGTCTGCGGATTGTCGGAGGAATCATCTTCTTGATTATGGGGATGGATATGTTGCAGGCCCGTTTGGTGAAAACCAAGGTGAAAGAATCGGAAGTGAAGAGTTATGTCAACGATATCTCGATCACGCCTTTATCTATTCCGATGTTATGTGGCCCTGGTGCGATTACCAACGCAATCGTTATGTGGAACAAAGCTACCGATTGGGAAACCAAAATGATTATGGTCATCGCCGTAGCTGTGGTGATTACTTTGGTATATCTTATTTTAAGAAGTTCCTCCCGGATTATCAAGATACTCGGCGAAACCGGCAATAACGTGATGATGCGGTTGATGGGGCTGATCGTGATGGTGATTGCTGTCGAATTTTTCTTTAGCGGGCTAAAACCGATCGTGATCGATATTTTGCGTTCGGTAGGCTGATCTTTTATTCGAAAAATAGGAAAATAACTAAAGTGTACAAGTTTTTTAAGCGTTTGCGGAGATATTGTTTTGCCCGTTGGCGTTGTGTTTTTACAGTAGATTCGGCAATTTGTAATTTTTCTGTAATTTCCCGGATGTCCATGTGCTCCAGGTAGCTCATTTTGAAAATCCGCCGGCATTCGGAAGGCAATTCTTCAATGGCAGCAAAAATTTCCTCGAATATCTCCGCTTCGATCTGGTGGCGGAAATAGGTGGCTTCTTCATATTTGGGAGTGTCCAGACGTTGTTTTAAAAATGTCCGGGTATTTTGCTTCTCCAAAGCATTCAGGGCTTTGGATTGTACACAGCTGTACAAGAATGATTTCAGAGCGATCAGGTTTGGGAAATCATAGCTTTTCTCATAGAAACGAATAAACACTTCCTGAACGACATCTCTTGCTGCTTCTTCTTCTTTTAATATTTTATTGGCAAAAAAACATAATGCGGCGTAATAACGATGAAATAACAATTCGAAAGTTTTTTCATCGCCCTCTTTGAGTCGTTGTAAAACGAGCGTTTGATCTGTGATCTCCGGATTCATGTCTGGCTCTGATAATTCGACGATCAAATTTATGACTTTATCTTAGAATTTTCTCTAATAAAACCATTAATTTTGAATTCCATGAATGATAACAGCATGTTATATCTCGTTTTATTGGGTTTTGCTTCCGGGTTTATCAATATGTTCGCCGGAGGTGGCTCGATGTTGGTGGTTCCGTTTTTGATTTTTCTCGGTTTGCCGCCCCATGTGGCTAATGCAACCAACCGGGTGGCTATTCTTCTGCAAAATATCGTTTCGACAGCTACTTTTCGACAGAAGAAAATATTGAATTTTAAAACGGATTATCCTTTACTGCTCCCCACTACCTTGGGAAGTATTTTAGGAGCTTTTACGGCTGTCGACATCCAGGCTGCCGTTTTACAAAAAATGATCGGGGGGTTATTGGTGGTGATGTTTTTTATGATTTTGCTGGATCCCAATACCTGGGTGAAATCTAATATTGAAAAAGCAAAAGCCCGGCATCCCTGGGTACGTTTTTTGATATTTTTGGGGATCGGCTTCTATGGCGGTTTTATACAAATCGGTGTCGGTTTTTTTATGCTGGGTGGTTTGGTATTGGGATGTGGCTACGATTTGCTCAAGGCAAATGCTTTGAAAGTATTGCTTATCTTGATCTATACTTTCGGGGCACTCATTATTTTTGTCTGGTATGATTTGGTAGATTGGCGTACCGGTTTGATTCTGGCTTGCGGTAACATGGCGGGGGCCTGGATCGGGACCCGGTTGAGTGTGAAATGGGGAGCGAAGTACATACGTTATATTTTATTGCTTGCATTAGTAATGGTCGCTCTAAAACTTTTCGGAATATTTTGATTATTTTTTTCATCTTTTGTCATCCTTTTGCTTCTTTCACCGGTTTTAATAGAAAATGAAGAAAAGATGACCTCTAAAAAATATACTCCTCAGGAAATTGCCCGTTTGATTTTGCTTTGTTGGCACGGAGAAGCAGATAAACAGCAAATGACCGAACTGGAAGAATGGTTGGAAGAGAGTGCAGACAACCGCTCGTTTTATGAAAGCCTCGGGGCCCGTTCATATCAAGGAACAGAATGGCAAGAATATATGAAATACGACTCCCGGAAAGATTGGAAACGGGTGAAAGTAGCGATGAAACGGAGGAAGCGTGTTCCTTTCCGGTATTTATTGCCGTATGCTGCATTGGTACTGATAGCGATAGGGCTTGCCTGGATGATAAAATATAAAAATACCGGAAAATCTGAGCAGCCTGTCTCGATGGTTGAAACTATTCGTCCAGGTAGTTCAAAAGCGCAGTTGGTCTTACCGGATGGACGTCGCGTGGATTTAGAAGTGGATAGGGGATGCCAGCAATTGAAAGGCGAGAATTTTGTAAATGATGGAAAACAACTGGTTTATCATGAACAGGAAAACGGTAAAAGGATACAATGGCATACTTTGTCGGTACCCCGTGGAGGAGAATACAAATTGGTTTTGGCCGACGGTACCCGGGTGTGGTTGAATGCTGCATCGGAATTGATGTATCCGGACCATTTTTCAGCAGATCAGCGGAAAGTGGTGTTAAAGGGGGAAGCTTACTTCGAAGTGACGAAAGATGTGAAGCGACCTTTTTCAGTCGTTTTGGGGGATATGGAAGTAAAGGTGCTGGGTACTTCGTTTAATGTGTCGGCTTACCCCGGCGTTAAGCGTCAGACGACTTTGATAGAAGGGCAGGTGGCGGTCAATTGGCACCGGCAGCAGGTTGTCATCAGGCCCGGCCAACAGGCCGCCGAAACGGATGAAGGACTGCGGGTGGCTTCTGTGAATGTCATGAATTATGTCGGTTGGAAGGAGCACCGTTTTGTATATGAAAATAAATTATTAGGGGAGGTATTGGAAGACCTGGAACGCTGGTATGATGTCGAAGTGTTCGTCATGCACGATGAAATCCGGAATTTACATTTGACAGCTAATTTGCCGAGATACGAAAATATGGATAAGGTGTTGGAAATCATTGAATATGCGGCTTGTGTGAAATTTGAAGTAAAAGGCCGGACGGTTGTGGTGAGACGGGATTGACTCAAGAAAAACAGGAAAGCGCGCTAACACTTTCCTGTCGATAATAAATAACGCCCTTTTGGCGAAGGGTCATTATTCACTTAATTAAAACACGACAAATCTATGAAAAAAAATCAAGAATCCGATGTCGGAAAAGCTTCCGGTGTAGTTTGGAAAATGTGGTTGACTATGAAATTGCTGTTTTGTTTCCTTCTGATAGGATTTTCTACTGTCTATGGCAATGCTTTTTCACAAGTAAAAATCAGTATTTCGGTAAACGAGGTTTCCTTGCAGGAAGTGTTTGAAAAACTGACTGAACAGACGGGGTATCATTTTGTGTACAGTAATGAAATGTTACAACGGACCGGAAAGGTAAGTGTAGATATGCAAGATTGTGATCTTGGACAGATTATGGCTGTATGCCTGAAAAATACAGGTTTATGGTATCGGTTGGAAGACAATATCATTGTGATTTCTCCGAAATTCAGGCAACCTGATGTTCCTCAGAAAAAAATCACCCTTACCGGGAATGTAAAAGACAAAGAGGGACGTCCGTTGCCGGGAGTAACCATTCTGCTGAAAGGTTCTGCCGTGGGAGTGGTGAGTGATGTGGATGGAAATTTCACTCTGACAGTGCCGGAGGAATCGGGACTGACGCTTGTATTTTCGTTTGTGGGGATGAAAACGCAAGAAGTAGTCTTAAGCGGTCAGCAAGTGTTACATATTGTCATGCTGGAAGATGTGTCTCAAATGGAAGAAGTTATCGTTACCGGTTACCAGGAAGTCAAGAAAGAGAAAATGACCGGGGCGGTAACCACCATCTCCTCCGAAAAACTTAGTGACCGTTACACTCCGAATCTTATCCAGAATCTTGAGGCTCGCGTTGCCGGTCTGTCGACCTACGGCGGCAAACCGATTATCCGCGGAACGGGTACGCTCTATGGCGAATCGGCTCCGTTGCTCGTTGTGGACGGTCTTCCGGTCGAAGGCTCTATCGAAGACCTCAATCCCTATGACATCGCTTCGGTGAACGTTCTGAAAGACGCTGCAGCGTCGGCTATCTACGGTGCGCGCGCCGCAAACGGAATCATTGTTGTAACAACCAAGAATGCCCGTAACAAAGGCAAGATCGACATTGACTTCCAGGCAAACATAACCTTGTATGAAAACAAGAATGTCGATTATCATGATAACTTCCTGATGAACGCCGAAGAACAGGTGGAACGCGCCAGCGAATACTATGACTATTATTTCAACCGCAAGTACGCCGACGATCCGAGTATGACCCGGGACAAAGTCATAGAGAATTTCGGAAAGAACATTACCGACGGCGCTCAGATAAACCCCGTGGCCTATGCCTGGTATCAGCACGCGGCGGGCAATATCGGTCGCTCCGAACTCGACAACATTCTCGCTGATTTGTCGAAAAACAACTTCGCACAGGATTTCGCCGACAACATCTATCGTCGCCAGGTCATGCAGCAGTATAACCTCTCGCTCCGTGGTAGTTCCGACAAGTTCCGCAACAACTTAGTGATAAACTATCGCACTGACAACATGGGCATCATAGAGCATAAGAGCAACTGGCTCAACGTTTACTACAAAGGTAGTTGCGACCTTGCAAAATGGCTCGTGGCCACATTCTCGGTAAACGGCGTATACGCCAATATAAAGCAGTATGGCAACGATTACAACGTTAATCTCGACCCGTTCTCCTATGCCCAGTATCAGTCGTTCTATAATGCCGACGGCTCCGTTAAGAAACTCTATTCATGGTACTGCGGCAATGAATACATGCCCCTTCAGGAAGGCATGGAAGATCTCGGATTCAACCTCGTTGACGAGCTTAGGGATAACCAGACAAAGACGCGCCGTCAGGAAATGCGCTACCATGGCGATCTTCTCTTTAAGATTATCCCCGGACTTACGGCTCAGACCCAGTTCGTATATGAAGTCAACTCTCAGAACGTCCAGCAACATGCGACACAGGAGAGTCACGCCGCACGCACAATCAAGAATGCGTACGCCAAAATGGATACAGAGAGCCACAAGCTCGTTTATATGACTCCCGAAACCGGTGGATTTCTTCAGACTACTCATACCAGCGGAAACTTTTGGACTGCCCGTGGCCAGCTGAACTACACCAACACTTTCGGCAAGCACGAGATTTCGGCTATCGCTGGTCTGGAATTCCGGGAGACGAAAACCAATGGTGACAAATCGCTTGTTCTCGGATATGACGAACAGCTTCAAAGCAGTGCTACCCATACTGTTGATTTCGGAACTTTATCGCAGATGAGCAATTCGCCTTACTTTCAAATGAACGGCTCTCCTTTCCCGTGCAACCAGTTCGCGTTCACACCCTATCTTGAAAACGGAATGGGAATCGTGAAAGAAGTTCGCCATCGCTATGGTTCGGGTTATTTCAACGCAACCTACACCTATGATAACAAATATAACATTTTCGGTTCGTTTCGAAAAGACTATGCCGACATCTACGGTCTCGACGCCAAGTTCCGTGGCAGACCCCTGTGGTCGGTAGGTATAGGCTGGAACGCCCACAACGAGAGTTTCCTCCGCGACCTGTCCTGGATGGATTTCCTGAAACTCCGTTTCTCCTACGGTGTTACCGGTAATATCTATCAAGGTGCTACCTCTCACATGACGGCATCGTCGGGCGACATAAATTCAACGACCAATCTGCCTGTCGCCTCCATTTCATCGCCCGCCAATCCTGACTTGCGCTGGGAGCAGAACCGGACGACCAACGTCGGTCTCGACTACGGTTTTATGAGCTATCGTTTGCGTGGATCGCTCGACTATTACGTGAAGACCGGTAAGGATATTTTTGCCCCGATCACTCTTGACCCGACAACCGGTTTCTCATCGATGGTTGCCAACGTGGCCTCAATCCGGAACAATGGTATTGAGCTTGCCATCGGCTATGACTGGTTTGTTCCCGGAAACCGCCGTGGATTCAGCTGGACAACCAACCTCACCGTAACCTACAATAAGAACAAGGTTCTCGAAGTGGAGAATCCTGCCACTCGCGCCTATGATCTCGTCAGCTTACCTTATAAGACCGGTTATCCCGTAAATGCGCTATGGGCTTATCGTTTCGCTGGGATCGATGACCGGCCGGGTCTGGTGGGCCAGTCGATGTATTACGTTGAGAATGGCAACACATCGCACAACGCAAGTAGTGCTAGCGTCGACGTTCTTGAATTCGGTGGTCAGTCCGATCCGAAAGCGATCGTCGGAATGGATAATCAGCTGCGCTGGAATGGCTTGAGTCTCGGATTTCTCCTTGTCTACTACGGTGGCCACAAAATGTTCGCCCAGCCCAAATCGGAAGTGTTCGAATCGTCATGGGACAGTCCGCTGAACATTGTCTATCTCAATTCCTGGACTCCCGAAAACCATTCCGATGTTCCGGGTATCGGCGAATATGCCTCTACGTCACTGGGCAGTGAATGTCGTACGGCGACAAACTGTCTCTATGACGCTGATTTCCTGAAAATCCGTAATATAACTATCGGTTATGATCTTCCTGAGCACCTAACGGAAAAAGTCGGTATCAGTAAGATTTCACTCCGTTTTCAGATCAACGACCCGAAAGCCCTCTGGATTAAGAACAACGCCGGAATCGACCCCGAGACACTCGGAATCCGTAAACAGGCATCGTATATGTTCGGCGTGAACCTGAGTCTCTAACATTTAGTAATATTTAATTTTGACATGACAATGAAAACAAGATATATCGTAGGTCTTTTTCTGGTGGGAGCTTCGGTGCTTAGTTCCTGTTCCGATTTCACAGAAATCGACCAGAAAGGAATGAACCTTCTCTCCACCACTGACCAGCTCGAGATGCTTCTCAACCAGGAGTATAATATCAGAATTGCCGATATTCAGCGTGTATGCGGTTCGGTACAGTATTATCCCGGCAACGTAGGGACTGTTCTTGCCAATCCGGTTAAGACAACAACCCAGATCCTTCTGAAATACGACGAGGCGGGGCATGCTTTGGAACAGGTAGACCTGACTTCGAGCGACAGTTATTATGCAAATTGCTACAACTATATCGGAACAGTTGCCAATCCTATTCTGAGTCTTGTGGATGCCGCGACAGGTTCCGAAGAAAAGAAAACGGCACTAAAAGCCGAAGCTCTGACGATCCGCGCCTATTTCCACTGGCTCGCTGCCGTGAAGTTTACCAAAGCCTATGATCCGGCTACGGCTGACTCCGAGAAATCTATCGCATATGTTCTGGAAACACAGGATATCAAACAACCTACCGAACAGCTTACTCAGAAAGAGGTCTACGAATACATTCTCGCTGACCTCGATGCTGCGATCGAGCTGAACGCGCTTCCGCAGTCGGCTGTAAACCGAATGCGCTTCAACGCCGCATGTCCGCATGCGATCAAAGCTCATGTGCTGATGTATATGCAGCAGCCCGGCGAAGCTGCAAAAGAGGCACAGAAAGCGCTTGCGGTTAACAGCTCGGTATCAGACTATGCCAACTACTGCACCGAGGCACCGAGCAGTGCGGGAATTCTGGTAAAAACATTCGAGACGCCCCAACTGGCACTCGCCCAGGACTATTTCACCGATGCCGATATTGAGTTTTTCTCGTGGCTCACACCGCGCTACTATGAACGTTATGAAGAGAAAAACATTCAGAAAGATTGGTTCGCCACCTATCACACCGTGATGTGGATGGGGAGCTGGGAGACGACCTCTCAGATGGTAATAGGAAGCTTGGAAGGTATGTTTGGGGTTACCGAAGGTTCCATGAGCTACGGAGTACAAGGAAATGGCCGTGTCGGACGAATAAATCTGAGCGTGCCGCAGATGTATCTGATTCTCGCCGAGAATGCCATCGACAACAACCTGATCGACGACGCAATGGACTATCTCGACAAAATCCGCGTGGGCCGCTTCTTCCCGGAAGACTATCATGCGCTGAAAGGCTCGGTGACGACAAAAACCGAAGCCATCGGGATGCTCAGGAAAGTTGCCCATGGCGAGAATGTGTTCAACATTTATGACTTTATTACTCTTAAACGCTGGACACTGCTCGATGACTACAAAGAGGATATCAGTTGGACATACTCGGGCACAACCTACACCCTGAAGCCGGAATCAACCATCTGGGTGTTCCCGTTCCCGAAGAATCTGATGGAAAAGAACGGTAATTTCGAACACAATTATCCGGTTACCCAGAACTGATGATCGATCGGTTCGGATCTATAGGACCCACAACCGTGTCTGACAGAATATCGGGGTTGTGCCAGTTTTTGACACACCCCCGGAAAATCAATTAAATCAAATGAAAGCACAAAAAATCATTCTTCTTGCAGGTGTAACGGCCTTGTTCTGTGCCTGCAACTCAAAGCCGGCCGGCCATTTCTGCGTAAGCGGCAAAATTTCCGATGCCGACGGCCGGGAAATCTATCTTTACAGAATTTCAGCCAACCGTTCGACTGCAACGGTCGATACAGCCGTGATCGGGAACGGACGTTTTATTTTCGAAGGCATTCAGGAAACTCCAATCGGGGCGACCCTTATGATGGGCGACCCACGGAACTGGGAGAACAAAACTCGCGTGGGTCTTTTTGTGGAACCGGGTGAAATCGTCGTTTCAGGGCTTATGGTTTCGGACTTCTCCAATGTCGCCATAACCGGTTCGCCGACGACCGACGAACAAAAAGCATATGAAAACTCACTCCAACCGTTCACGGAACAGATGACCCGTCTTCATGAGTCGATAAAAGTCGATCCGGACAATGCCACCCTGCGTGATTCGCTCGAGATCCTCAGGGAAAGTATGCAGCAAACAAGCATTGACTTTATCCGCAATAACGGCAAGTCGTTCGTAGCTCCTTCGGTTCTTATGCAGATTCAGGGAAACCTCGACTACCCGACGATGAAAGAACTCTATGACGCTCTTGCTCCCGAGGTTCAGTCCGAAGCTGCCGGGACTAAAAAAGAACTCGAAGCCCTCGAGGCCGTGCTGCCCGGGAAACCGGCTCCCGACCTGATCAATAAAAATCCCGAAGGCAAGGAAATAAAGCTGAGCGATCTGAAAGGCAAGGTTGTTCTGGTTGATTTCTGGGCCACCTGGTGCGGACCATGTGTTGCTTCGCTTCCCCACATTCAGGAACTCTACAACAAATACCATGACAAAGGATTTGAAGTTTTCTGCGTGGCCGACAACGATTCTTCTGAAGACGAATGGAAAAACTTCATCGCCGGGAGTAAAGTAGGCATGCAGAACTATCACCACATTTTGCGCGGACTTAAAACGCTCACGGATGAGAACGGCGAATTCGTTGGTTTCGACAGATCGAACGACCAAAGTGACAAGTATGCTGTCCACTATTTACCTACGAAATATCTGATCGCTGCTGACGGAACAATCATCGGCAAGATCGGGACCGACGAGGAGCTCGATTCAATCCTCGCCGAAATTTTTGCAGAATAATTTAATCTTCCGACCGGTAGGAAGAATTTTTAAACCAATAAAATCAAATGTAATGAAAAGACTTTTTTCACTGATTCTTGTCGGCATGCTGGCCGTTTCGGGATTGTCGGCAAAAGTAAAACTGAGCGTTCTTTACGTCGGCGGTACCGCCAACATGGATCCGATGCTCATGGCCCCCGGTAGTGTCGATTCCGTAGCGCTTGCGGCTTCGGTCAAAGAGCGCATGGCGCACTTCACTAAATTCCTGAAAAAGAACTTCACGAACGTGAAATCGATAGAAGGGAAGGACTACACTCCGGAAATGTCGGCCGCCTATGACGTTACGGTTTTCGACGGGCGAACCGTTCCCTTCAGGAAAGGCGACCGCATGAAAGGCGAGCGCGACAGCTATCTGCCCGAATCGTTCGACCGCGCCGCAGTCATGATCGGTCATATGAGCGAAGATCTCGGCCGCAGTCTCGGAAATAAAAACGACTGGTATTGCCTTTGTCTCGATAACTATGCTCTCGGCATGAAGAACGATCACCCGGTTTTCAACGGTCCGTTCAAAGTGGACATGACGACAGAGATGCGCCCTACAGCCGCTCCTGCTCTTGAAGTTGCCGAAATGATGGGCGAATCGCTTCCGAAAGAAATGCCTATGCTGCTCATGCATCCCAACTGGACGGAAGAAGAGAATGCTTCAGGCAACTGCCGCATCGGCATGGTAAGCCGTCCCGGCGGTTATCTCGACTCTCCCGACACGGAAGTGATTTCGGGCGGTCTCTGCGGAAAGAGCATCGATGCCGTTGCCATCGGCCGTCATGGGAATCTGTTTCACTTCGGTTTTGCTGCCGATCCCGAGCGTCTTACTCCTGCCGGACAGGCGATTCTGCTCAATTCCATTGTTTATGCATCGAAGTTCAACGGACAGAAACCCATTGCACGCAAAATGAAGGAAGGAATCGCCACCCGTGATCATTTGCCGATGACAAAATGGGCTTGCACACGCAAAGCGAACGACCGTATCAACGAACAAGAGCTGACGTTTCGCCAAATGATAGACAGCGTTCATGCTGTTGCAGTCGAAAAAAAAGCCAAAGGTGAGGAACTTACTATGTCTGAAGCCATGTATCTCGATATGTCGCAGATGCCTCCGGTAGTGAAAAAATCTTTCGGACAATATCTGAAGGAACGTAATCCGAAGCTCTATGAAGTGTTCGGAACCGATGAAGCTGCCTATGCGAACTATTACGACAAAAACGCTCCATATATGCGTCCCGACTTGCGCGGCTACGAACTTGTCATAGATCCGGAAGTGCGCGCTCTCGGGATTCCCAACAACGATATCCGTCTGCTCGACAAAGCGATAGAACTGATGGAACAAGGCGATCCCGACGGCAAGACTATCCTTGAACGCTACACGCTCAAGCGTTTCGCGACTCCTGCCGAGTGGCGCAACTGGCTTGACACCAATCGCCCGAAGATGTTCTTTACCGAAGCCGGTGGTTATCTTTGGCTCGTGAACGAAAAAGACGCCAATGACTATTCCGTTCTCGCCACCGAAACTGCTCCGGCGCAAGCCGCAGCCCCGGTTTCTGCGAACAATGACAATCTCGCAACCGATAAGGACAATCCCGTTGCACTTGCCGCACGTATCGACACCCGTGCCGACGGTAAAAAGGAATATGTACTGACCATGAAAATTCACCCCGGCTATCACATCTATGCCAGGCTCGATCCGGCAGATCCGTATATACTGACTACAATCGAAATGGAATATCCTGCAGGTGTCGAAGCCGACGGTGACATGATCATGCCTCCGTTTCAACCGACATCGAACGCAACGTCGTATTACGTCGATACGGTAGAATTCCGTCAGCCGCTTAAAGGCAACGGGAAGGGTGAGGTTGGCGCGAAAATCCGTTATCAGGCATGCGACCACTCGGAATGCAAACTCCCTGTAACGACAACCGTAAAAGCAACGCTATAACCGACCGATCAGTCTTGATTGGCTCAATAATAAGAGCTATAGGGACTACTACGACCGTAACGGGTTGTTGAAGAGGGTCAGATGATCTGGATACAGATTTTTATACAAATGACGGATGGATTGGCTGAATTTGTTATCTGGCGAATCGATCTGTCATTTGTATTTCTTTTAGAATGTACGTTTTAAAATCTCCCGGATGTTGTCGGCTTTTCCCATGGTATAATAGTGGATAGCCGGGGCACCGTGGGCTAATAAATCCTTGCTTTGGGCTGTACACCATTCGATGCCTACCTGATAGATGGCTTTATTGTCTTTACATTTCCGGACTTCGTTCATCAGTTCCTGGGGCAGGTCGATACTGAAAGCCCGGGGGAGCATTTCGATGTGGGTTTGCGTCGAGATGGGTTTCAGGCCGGGGATGATCGGAACAGTGATACCGGCGGCCCGGCATTTGGCTGCAAATTCATAAAACCGGGTATTGTCGAAAAACATTTGAGTAACGATATAATCGGCTCCTGCATCTACTTTGCGTTTCAGATTTTCGATATCGATGTCTATATTCGGGGCTTCATAATGTTTTTCGGGATAAGCGGCGACACCGATACAAAAATTAGTAGGTACGGCATTTTTCAGACATTCGTCCAGGTAAATTCCCCGGTTCATATTGTGGATTTGTTCCACCAGTTCGCAACTGTAACGGTGGCCGTCGGGTTCGGGAACGAAATATTTTTGGCCGGGGATAGCATCTCCGCGTAAAGCGACTACATTCTGAATATCCAGGAAGTTCAGGTCGATCAGGTCGTTCTCGATCTGATGTTTACTGGCTCCTCCGCAGATCAGATGGGGGACGACTTCTACAGGAAACCGTTTCATTATCGCTGCTGCAATGGCTACCGATCCCGGCCGTTTGGTGATGGTCACTTTTTCAAAGGTACCGTCGGCCGTTTGGCGGAATTCCACTTCATCCCGGTGAAAGGTGATATTGATGAAGGGAGGGGCGAATTCCATCAGAGGTTCTATGGCTCCGTATAGTTTGTTGATATCGCTTCCTTTCAATGGAGGCACCAGTTCGAACGAAGCGAAAGGTGCCTTTTTCTGATTGATAATATCGATTACTTTAGTCATGATGTACTGGTTATGGGCATAGGCTTGCCCGGTTTTATAATCCTAATAATCTTTTTCCTTCTTCCAGGGTGATCGCCCGCTTTGTGCAATAGTCCGTCAACTGGTCTGCGCCGATTTTTCCAATGCTGAAATAACGGGCAGCCGGATGTGCGATGAGCATACCACAAAGACTTGTCGTCGGATAGATCGCATAAGACGTGGTCAGGGAAACCCCGATTTTAGACGGTGCATCCAATAGGTCGAAGACATCTTTTTTCAGTGAATGATCCGGACAGGCCGAATAGCCGAAGGCCGGGCGGATCAGGGAC